>OBXM01000167.1_pt1 | contig 91081 bp, 121 predicted proteins | sample 1538141 | NCBI WGS metagenome assembly OBXM01 (sample SAMEA2580153, study PRJEB22360) | human gut metagenome | biome: human gut; feature: human-associated habitat; material: faeces | place: Denmark | collected 2008/2010 | reverse complement strand
AATTACTTTATGTTCCCGGCTCCGGCTCCACAGCCGCCGGGACAGGCCATACCCTCTAACAGATAGCCGTTGTATTTTCCAAGAGTGGCCATCTTAAGAAGCTGACGGCATTCCTTTAAGCCTTCCGCGTTTGCGATTTTTACCTCGCGATCCGGGTATTTTTCATGGATCACATCTGCAACAGACTTGGCAACGCCTCCCGCTACCGCAAAATTTCTTCCATCGGCAGAAGCGTCGTTTACACCGTCAGGATCTTCCTCGATGTTTTCAATATCCACGTGCTTTGCATCAAAGATTCCATCCATCTCCTCAAAGGTAAGAACAAAATCCACCTCGCTGCGCACAGACTTTCTCATGGCCTCCAGTTTCTTTGCGGCGCAGGGGCCGATGAACACGATCTTAGCGTCCGGATGCTCCTGCTTGATCAGTCTGGCAGTCAGCACCATGGGGGTCAGGGCCATGGAAATACAGTTGGCGTGCTCTGGGAAAAGCTTCTTTGCCATCACTGACCAGGCAGGACAGCAGGAAGTAGCCATAAATGGAAGCTTCTCTGGAACCTCCTCTATAAAGTCATTGGCCTCCTGGGTCGCGCACAGGTCAGCACCGATGGCTACCTCAAATACATCCGTAAAGCCCAGAGCCTTCATAGCTGCGCGAAGCTTTCCGGGGGTTACCTTTGGCCCGAACTGGCCTACAAAAGCAGGAGCAACGGCTGCATAAACCTTCTCACCGGACTGGATGGAACGGATCACCTGGAAGATCTGGGACTTGTCCGCAATGGCGCCGAAGGGGCAATTTACAAGACACTGGCCGCAGGAAACGCACTTCTCATAGTCAATATCCGCCTTGCCGTTCTCGTCTGAATGAATGGCGTCCATACCGCAGGCAGCTGCACAGGGGCGCTCCTGTGTGATGATGGCCTTGTAGGAACAGACAGTGGCGCACTTTCCGCACTTGATGCACTTGTCTTCATCAATATGGGAACGGCCATTGGTGCGGTCTAAATGAATAGCGTCCTTTGGACAGACTTCCACGCAGGGGTGTGCCAGACAGCCCTGGCAGCCGTCAGTTACATAAACTCTCTTTTCCTTGCAGGCATTGCAGGCAAACTTGATCACATTGATTAAAGGCGGGGTGTAATAGGTCTCTGCCTTATCTGCTGCCTCAATATTATCAGAAAGAGGCGCGTGCTCTGCAGCGCTGCGGCTGGGAAGTCCCATGGCAAGGCGCAGTCTCTCACCTACGATGGCACGCTCCAGAAATACATCGTTGCGGAAATTTCCCACCTCACCGGGAATAATTTTATATGGAAGTTCTTCAATCCGCTTGTCTACCGGCCATTCGGTGTGGTAAGCCATACGGGCAACTTCACGGAAAATTCTGTGGCGGATCTCCTGGATCCTGGTCTCTACTCCTCTCATGTTATGTATCCTCACTTGTCTATTTTTTGTCAAACTACATTATATGCAGTAAAAAAGGCGATTGCAAGCCTTTTTCTGCATACAATCGCCTTGTACCGTTAAAAATACACGTTTGACGGTCACTCCGTCAGCCGTACCTCTTCTGCTGGCAGCGTAAACGTAAACACAGCCCCATGGGGCACGTGATCGCTGATGGTAATGGTTCCTCCATGTGCGTTTACAATGGATTTGCACAGAGAAAGCCCAAGTCCCAGACTGCGCCTGCTGTCTACGATCCGATTGGCCCCGCTGTAAAACATATCAAACAGCTTTTGCTTGTTTTCGTCGGGAACGCCGGGGCCGTCGTCTGCTACCGCGATCACTGCCCACTTTCCGTCTTTTCTGGTTGCAACAGCAATGTGAGATCCCGCAGGGGTATACTTAATAGCATTATTTACCAGATTGATCACCACCTGAACGATCAGCTTGGCATCCATCCGGGCCAGGAGAAACTCATCCTCATGGCTGACGGTAATGGTATGCTCTGAGCTTTTCCGGTCTACGTGGTTTAAAGCCTCCTTTACCACCTCATCCACCAACTCTGCAGACATATTCAGATTCAGTCTGCCCTCTTCCAGACGCGTAACAGAAAGGAGGTTCTCCACCAGATTGATCAGCCACATGGAGTCATCATAAATATCCTGATAGAGGCTCTGTCTGGTAGCTTCGTCGAAGGAAGGGCTGTTGGAAAGCAGGTTGCTGGCATTTCCTGAAATCGAAGTAAGCGGGGTGCGCAGATCGTGGGAAATGGCCCTTAGAAGCTGAGAACGAAGCTGCTCATTTTTTGCCAGCAGGGCCGCCTCCTGCTTTTCCCAGGCATTCTTTTCATTTTCCAGCGCCAGAGCGCACTCGCCCAGAATGGAAAGAAGGATGCTGTTCTCAAAGGCTGCAAGCGGCTGATTCCCGATTACAATGCCCACCACCCCATAAACCGTATCATTGACCCGCACAGCCAGGTACAGACAGCTGGCGTGAGACAGGTTCCGTGTCGTGGCTCCCGCATGGCGGTTATTATCAAAGGCCCACTGGGCGGCCTTTTTCTCCTCCAAAGACGTATAGGCCTCCGGTATATCATCTCCCTCTGTCCGAAAAACCTTCGGAGTCCCCAGCTTTCCATCCTTTACCAGATAAAAGATGATATCCCGGTCCAGAAGCTTAATCAGCTGATGGGCCGTGGCGCTGACAATCTCATTGCGGGTCTTTTTCTGCTGCAGAAGCTGATTGGTTTCAAAGAGGACTCTTGTCCGAAAGGCTACATGAGCCAGCTGTCTGGAACTTCTTTTCATTCTGGACGCAAGGGTGCCTGTGAGAAAAGCCGCTACAAACATGATGAGAAATGTAACCGGATATCCCCGGTCATAAGCCACCAGCGTATATTTAGGAGCTGTAAAAAGGAAATTAAACACCAGCACACTGACAATGGCTGCAATCAGGCTGTAGATCTGATTGCGGATGGTAACGGAAATAATCAGCACCGCCAGTACAAAGACTGTGATAATATTTGCCTCATCAAACCCAAGCTGTTCAAACAGGGTTCCAATACAGCTGGCTACCGCCAGTCCCAGAATACTTTTTGTGATGTCGCCCACAGACAGCACCAGAGCGCTCTGTATGTTTTTGCGGCTGAAACCGGCCGTTTCCGCCATCTGACAGGGGATGATATAGATATCCATATTGGGAGCATTTGCGATCAGCTGTTCCGTCAGGGGCTGCTTTCCCCAGAAATGGCTGCGCTCCGTTACACTTCTTCCGATCACAATCTTGGTAATACCGGACAGCCGGGCAAATTCTGAAATCTGAAACGCAATATCATCCCCGCAGGTTGTCTCGATCTTGGCTCCCAGTTTTTTTGCCAGACGGACGTGACTGCGAAGCCTGCTCCTGTCTTCTTCATCCATCCTCTGAGACTGAGATGTCTCAACATACAGAGCTGTAAACTCCCCCTTGAACGCTTCCGCCATCCGGGCTGCCGCCTGGATAATCGTTTTGTTTGCTGGAGAAGAGGACAGACATACCAGAATATGTTCCTGCTGCGTCATAGCTCTTCACCTTTCCTTTCTTTCTCTTCGTGAACCGCCGCCATCATTTCCATACGGTCAAACACCAGTCCCGTCTCATTCAGCATGGCGGTAATAAGGCTGTATTCAAAAGGCGGTATCTCCCTGCGCTCCTCCAGCGCGATTCCCACCACGCCGTATACCCGGTCGCCGCTCTTTACAGGAAGATAGATGGCTTTGGCATCTGGAAGGGTATGGGTACAGGCTCCGGCCCTCTTTCCACGGACAGCCGTCCACATGGCCACTGCCCGTTCCTGCTGGTTTAAAAACTCCTCAACCTGCATATGACCTTCGCCGTCTGCCGGAAGGAAATACGGTCCCTCCAGCCCGCCATCTGAGTAGAGATAAAAAAGCACAGGCAGTCCCAGCATCTTCTTGATCTGCCCGCTTACCTCTTTCACCACTTCCTTTTTCTCCCGAACCCGGCGGAGCCTGCGGCTGTTATCCAAAAGGATCTCTGTGCGGTATGCCTTTTTTGCCATCTCCTTTGAATGGCTGCGAACCTTGCTCATCAGAGAAGAGGTAATTAACGCCGCTGCCAGCATGACAGCCGCCGTGACCGGATATTCCCTGCCTTCCATCTGGAAACTGTAAAAAGGCTCTGTAAAGCAAAAATTAAACAACAGCACACTGAGTACAGAGGCAACCACCAGACAGATGCGCCGGGATGTATTCATGGCAGCCAAAAGGATTCCCAGAAGATAAAGCATAATAATGTTGGATTCTGACATTTTAAAATACTGAAAGATCATTCCGACTGCCGTAGAAACGCCCAGAGCCAGAATACATTTCAGCCAGTCGCCCCCGATGCCCTGCATGAAGCGTTCCGGCTTATCTTTTTTCTTTTTTCCATATCCCGCATAGAATCCCCGTTTTTTGCGTATTCCTCCGTTCTCTATGTCCGGTATGATATAAATGTCCAGACGCGGGGCATACTGAGCCACCCGGTCTGCCAGAGAACCCTTGGTCTGTCCAAAGAGAATCTTATGGTTGGTTCTCCCCAGCACTACTTTTGATACATTGCTGAGCTTGGCGTATTCTGCAATCTGCCCTGCAATATCTTCCCCAAATACCGTGGCGATTTTGGCTCCCAGGGCCTTTGCCAGATGGATATTTTCCTCCACCATCCGCTTTGTCTGGGGATCCGCCTCCTGAAGAGAAGGCGTCTCTACATATAGAGCCGTAAATTCTCCCCTGAAAGCGTAGGCCAGCCTGGAAGCAGTCCGAATCACCTTCGCACAGGTAGGAGACGGCGAAATACAGGTCAGCACGTGCTCACCTGTATGGTAATCCGCTCCTCCTCTGTTTTCCCGCTCCAGCACAGCCAGGCGGTTTACCCGGTCTGCCGTGCGCCTTAAGGCAATCTCCCTTAAAGCGATCAGCTTTTCCTCCGCGAAAAAATGATCGAGTGCCCGCTCAGCCTGGGCTGCATGATAGATCTTGCCTTCCTTCAGCCTCTGTAAAAGATCTGACGGTTCAATGTCAATGAGCTCCACCTGATCCGCCTGGTCAAAGATCCCATCCGGAATTCGTTCTCTGACCCGGATTCCCGTTATGCTTCCGATCTGGTCATTCAGACTTTCCAGATGCTGAATATTCAGCGTTGTATACACGCTGATCCCGGCCTGAAGCAGTTCCTCCACATCTTGATACCGTTTCTCGTGGCGCAGTCCGGGAGCATTGGTATGGGCCAGCTCATCTACCAGAACCAGTTTCGGCTTTCTCTTTAACGCCTCATCCAGATCAAACTCCCTCAGGCGGATTCCCTTGTATTCAACCATAAGAGGCGGAAGGTTCTCCAGCCCTTCCGCCATAGCAAGTGTTGCCGGGCGGTCATGAGGCTCGATATAGCCGGCCACCACTTCCCCGCCCTTTTCCCGGATCGTCTGAGCCGCTTCCAGCATGGCGTATGTCTTGCCTACGCCGGCCGCATATCCCAGAAAAATCTTTAATTTTCCCTTTTGCTCTTTTTTTCGCTTCTCTTCTTCCTGCCTGATCTTCTTTAAAAGAAGCTCCGGATCCGGCCTGTTATCTTCCATGGCAGCCTCCTTATGCTGTGATTCCCAGTTTCTTTGCCAGATCCAGGTTCAGCTCCAGCACATTGACTCTTTCCTCGCCGAAGATGCCAAGCAGCTTGTGCTCTGTATGCGCCTCTACCAGCTTATTTACTTCCCCTTCATCAAGGCCTGAGGCAGCCGCCACAATCGGAACCTGGATCCGTGCGGCTGCCGGGCTGATATGGGGATCCAGTCCAGAGCCGGATGCTGTAAAGAGGTCTGCCGGAATCTCCTCCGTCAGTTCCTTTCCGGTAGCTTTTTTATACTCCTCCTTAAAGGCGGCTACCGCTTCCTCCACTCTGTCAGTCAGTTTCTCATTGGTAGGGCCGTAGTTGTAGGTTCCGGAAGCTACGCCTGTGTAGCTTCCATTTTCCTTTTCCTCATCCGTATAAACATTGTAATTCACAGATGAAGGTCTTCCCTTAAAGAACCGGGGATCCTCCCATTTTTGTCCAACCAGTTCTGAACCAATGGCCGTTCCATCTGCGTAGATCAGGCTTCCATTGGCCTTCTCCTTAAAAAAGGTCTGAGCCAGTATGATAGTGACCGCCGGATATACCACGGAGCTTAAGACAGCCATAAGCACTGTCAGGATTACCGCTCCCTTTAATGTCTTTAAAAATTGTTTCATGCTCCTGTTCCTCCTCATTCATAGCCTGCGGAAATGACCTTTACAATCCCATCATTCCAACAAGCGGAGCGATCAAAAGATCAATGATCTTGATTCCAATAAAGGGCACGATAATTCCGCCCACTCCGTAGATTCCCATATTCTTAAGCAGCATACGCTCAGAGCTCATGGGCCTGTACTTCACTCCGCGCATGGCAATGGGAATCAGACCGGGAATAATGAGGGCGTTAAAGATCAGCGCAGACAGGATCGCGCTGTAGGGGCTGGAAAGTCCCATAATATTCAGCCGCTCCATCTGGGGGATCACCATCATAAACATAGCGGGAATGATTGCAAAATACTTTGCCACATCATTTGCGATACTGAAGGTAGTCAGCGAACCGCGGGTGATCAGCAGCTGTTTTCCGATCTCCACCACTTCCAGAATCTTGGTAGGGTCTGAATCAAGATCCACCATATTGGCTGCCTCTTTTGCTGCAGCGGTTCCGGAATTCATCGCCAGGCCGACATCTGCCTGCGCCAGAGCCGGAGCATCATTGGTTCCGTCGCCAGTCATTGCCACGATTTTTCCTTCCAGCTGCTCTTTCTTTATGGCTTCAATCTTATCCTCCGGCTTGCACTCTGCGATGAATCCGTCTACTCCAGCCTCCTTGGCAATAGTGGCCGCTGTCAGAGGATTATCGCCTGTACACATAATCGTCTTAATACCAATCTGGCGCAGCCGCTCAAACCGCTCGGTCAGTCCCGGCTTTACTGTATCCTTCAGATAAATCACGCCGTAGATCACATTTCCCGCGCATACTACCAAAGGAGTGCCTCCCAGCTTGGAAATCTTTGTTACAATCTCTTCCAGATCCTCCGGGATAGTTCCGTTCAGTTCTGCTACACGAGCCTTGATCGCTTCCGAAGCTCCCTTTCTCACTTCCATTCCATTTGAAAGGTTGACGCCGCTCATCTTAGTCTGAGCCGTAAACTCAACAAATTCCATCTGATCTGCAGTGGAAGGATCGATCCGGGTTCCCATGGTATCTGCCAGTTCTACTACCGATTTTCCCTCCGGGGTACTGTCCTTTAAGGACGTCATGACCGCATAGTCGATCAGATCCTCCTTTGAGATTCCCTTTACGGGATAAAACTCTGCCGCCAGACGATTTCCGTATGTAATGGTTCCTGTCTTATCCAGAATCATGGTATCCACGTCTCCGCAGGCTTCTACAGCCTTTCCGCTCATGGCGATCACGTTAAACCGGGTCACACGGTCCATTCCCGCAATACCGATGGCGGAAAGCAGGCCGCCGATGGTAGTGGGGATCAGACACACCAGCAGGGCGATTAGTGTAGAAATGGGAATCCGTGTCTGAGTATAGTCTGCAAAGCAGTGCAGTGTTACAACTACAATCAGAAACACAATAGTCAAACTCACAAGGAGCGTATTTAATGCGATTTCGTTGGGAGTTTTCTGTCGGGATGCACCCTCTACCAGAGAAATCATCTTATCCAAAAATGACTGTCCCGGTTCTGAGGTGATCCGAATCTTTAACCAGTCTGATACAACGGTGGTTCCTCCTGTTACAGAAGAAAAATCTCCGCCTGCCTCTCTTGTCACAGGGGCAGACTCACCGGTGATGGCTGACTCATCTACAGAGGCAATTCCCTCAATGACCTCACCGTCATTTGGAATCAGTTCTCCTGTCTTAACAAGCACCACATCCCCCTTCTTTAACTGAGAAGCCGGAATGACGGTATCCTTTCCGTTTTTGTCCAGCAGACGGGCCGTGGTATCCTTTTTCGTTTTTTTAAGGGTTTCCGCCTGGGCTTTTCCGCGCCCCTCTGCCACGGATTCTGCGAAGTTGGCGAACAGAATCGTCACAAACAAAATAACCGTTACTACTATATTATAAATCCGAAGGTCAGATCCGTCTCCAAAAACCGTTGGAAAAATACTCAGTACCAATGTAATAAAAAATCCGATCTCTACCACGAACATCACTGGATTTTTTATCATGTACCTGGGATCCAGTTTCTGAAAAGCTCCTTTTATGGAGCTGTCCAGAATGTCCTTCGTAATAAATTTAGTCTGTTTCTCTCTTGCCATAGGAATTCCTTTCTACCTGATGTTCCGTCTACATGGGGAACCACAGGATCAAATGCTCTGCGATCGGTCCCAGAGCCAAAGCCGGGAAAAAGGTCAGAGCCGCGAAAATATAGACAATAAACACAAGGGTCATGGTAAAGATCACATTATCCGTACGCAGGGTGCCTGCACTCTCGTTCATGCGGCGCTTTGCAAACAGGCTTCCCGCAATGGCCAGCTGGGCGATAATGGGAATATATCTTCCTAAGAACATTACAATACCCGTTGTGATATTCCAAAATCCTGTGTTGTCTGCCAGTCCCTCAAAGCCGGAACCATTGTTTGCCGCTGAAGAGGCAAACTCATACAGCACCTGGGTCAGACCGTGAAAGCCTGGATTGGTAATTCCTGCAAGTCCTGCCTGGTTTACTACTGCCAGGGCAGAAAAGCCCAGGATCAAAAGGGGATGAAGAATGAGCACGATTACGATCAGCTTCATCTCTCTGCCCTCAATCTTCTTTCCCAGATATTCCGGTGTACGGCCGATCATCAGGCCGCAGAGGAATACCGCCAGAATAGCATACATGATCATATTCATAAAGCCCACGCCCTTACCGCCAAATACGCAGTTGAGCATCATATGCAGCAGCGGTACCATACCGCCCAGAGGCGTCAGCGAATCATGCATATTGTTTACAGTACCTGTGGTAAAGGAGGTTGTGACCGTAGTAAACAGAACCGACTGATCGATTCCAAAGCGGACTTCCTTTCCTTCCATATTCCCCATGGCCTGGCTTAAACCTGCGTGCTCCAGAAGCGGATTTCCCGCCTTTTCTGCAAAAAAGCATATGGACAGGCCGATCAGGAACAGAATTGCCATTGCTCCGAGAATCGGTCGTGCCTGATGTCCGATGAGCGCACGCATCTTCTTTGCCTCTGCACCATTCTCTTTCTTTCTGTCATGAAACATCTTTCCAAATACGATCACACAGGCTCCCGGCAGAATCGCCATGGCGTACATCTCTACCAGATTGGTAAGAATCGTCGGATTTTCCAGAGGCGTTGCCGAATTTGCTCCCAGAAAGCCGCCGCCGTTGGTTCCCAGATGCTTAATGGCTACCAGGGCCGCCATAGGTCCCATGGCAATGTCCTGGTTCTTTCCCTCCAGCGTATGCAGCGTAAGGTTGGCTGTATAATTTTCCGGTGTTCCCTGACTTACCAGGATCAGAGCAATAATAATAGAGAAGGGAATCAGCACGCGGGTGGTAATGCGGATGAAATCCTCATGAAAATTTCCCAGATGTGTTCCGCTTCCCGTGATGCCGCGGATAAAAGCCATGCAGGCCGCATATCCTGTGGCAGCGGATGTAAACATCATAAAAATGATGACCAGCGTCTGACTCAAATAGGAAAGTCCCGACTCTCCCGCATAATGCTGGAGGTTTGTATTGGTCATAAAGCTGATAATGGTATTAAAAGCCAGGGTCGGCTCCATTCCTTCAATTCCATTAGGATTTAAAAACAGACTTCCCTGAATACGCAGGATCAGATATCCCGCAAAAATCATCACTGCATTCGTCGTCAGCAGGCTGGCCACATACTGTTTCCAGTTCATCCCCTGTCTATTTATCCCACAGATCTTATAGATCCCGTTATCGATCCTGTTAAATACAGGATCCGCAAATGTTTTTTGGCCTGACGCTATGTGATACAGGTACGTTCCCATGGGAATCACCAGGGCGATATAGATCACAAGCGCCGCTATAATCTGCAACATAACACTTTTTTCCTCCTGTTTGTCATTTATGTGCTGATTTTCACAGCTTTTCCGGGTACACCAGCGCGTACACCAGATACCCGGCAAGTCCTGCCAGGATCAATCCTAAAACGACCATTCCTGCCATATCCATTTCCTCCTTCTGTTTTCTTAACCGCAGCTGAAGAAACGGCCTTTTATCCTTTTTTACCGTTTTCTCCTTCTGTCTGGTCGATACACCAGCCAAGGAAAAGCCTCAGCAGTCCAAAACCGGCCAACAGAGTTCCTATCATTAAAGCGTCCATTATCAAAATGTCCATTATCTATTTCCTCCTTTTGATCCTCAACAGATTATCACAGTTATAATAAAATAGGCGTTAAATATTTAACTCCCAATATTAAGATTGCATTAAGACCTTCCTGATCCCTCATAATAATCCAAACAGCATCGCCGCCGGCAAAGCCGCCAACAGTGTCAGCGCTGAAACCGCAGCCAGCATAAGAAGCGGCACAGCTATAAACATAATGACCATGGTAAGATATGGATGACGGAAGGTAAATCTCTCTGCCCTGCGGTCTAAGGCGGCTTCCACTCTTGCAATTACTCCTCTTCCTGTGCTCATAATATGCTCCTCCTTCCCAGATTTGGATCCAGGGCCTCTTTGCCCCATCCACTGTATGTATCATAGCACGGAAAGGATTAAGAGGGTAAAAGAGTAGGAGGGCTTAAAATTAAGATTTTGTTAAAAGCAGCAGGGGACAGATCTGCTGTTTTACTCCTCGCAGTCTAATAAATAAGGCGTAATCTGATAAACGTAGAAGTTCAGCCAGTTCGTATACAGTGTGTTAGATGTATTTCTCCAGGTCAGAACCGGCACCGAAGAAGGGTCATTGCGGTCATAATAATTACATGGCAGTTCCGGCTTTAGGCCCTTATCCTGATCTCTGTGGTACTCATTATTCAGAGTCATTCTGTCATATTCCGGATGGCCCTGAACGAAAATCTGACGGCCGTCCCGGCTCATAACCAGGAATACTCCGGCCTCATCTGATTCTGCCAGGATGATCAGCTCCGGATGCTTTAAAATATCCTCCCTGCGAACCTCTGTATACCGGGAATGAGGCGCCAGAAAGAAGTCGTTTAAGCTTCTTACCAGAGGCACCTTCCGATCCAGTACCCTGTGGTTGTAGATCCCGGACAGCTTATTTTCCCGCCTGTATTTTGGAATGCCGTAATGGTAGTAGAGCCCGGCCTGCGCTCCCCAGCAGATATGAAGGGTGGAGGTTACATGGGTTTTGCTCCATTCCATGATAGCGGCCAGTTCCGGCCAGTAATTCACTTCCTCAAACGCCAGATTCTCCACCGGCGCGCCTGTGATAATCATACCGTCAAACCGGTTTCTGCGGATGCTCTCAAAGCTCACATAGAACTTATTCAAGTGGCTTGCGGAGGTGTTCTTTGACACATGGGTGGATAACATGAGAAAGGTGCAGTCCACCTGAAGAGGTGTATTAGACAGCGCCCGAAGAAGCTGTGTCTCCGTCTCCTCCTTTAATGGCATAAGGTTTAAAATCAGGATCTCCAGCGGCCGGATATCCTGCCTCATCGCCCTGTCCTCATCCATGATAAAAATATTTTCTGATTCCAGGATCGCCTTTGCAGGCAGATCCCTCTGTACTTTAATGGGCATATAAAACCTTCTCCTTCCCCGCTCGGCGGCGCTGCGTTAAAGCATTTTCAGAAATTCCTCCTCTGATATAATCGGAATCCCCAGATCTTTTGCTTTCTTATTCTTTGATGAATTTGACATAGTATCATTGTTGATCAGATAAGCGGTCTTTGAGGTCACGGAACCGGCCGCCTTCCCCCCCTTGCTCTCGATCAGCTCCTGCAGTTCCTTGCGGTTGGCAAAATGCTCCACCGATCCTGTAATCACAAAGGTCAGTCCCTCAAACGGTTTCTCGCCCTCTTCCATCGGCTCCTGCTCAATGGTAAGCTCCCCAAGAAGGCGATCTACCACAGCGTTATTTTTTTCATCTGCAAAATAATCCATCCAGGCCTGAGCCAGCACTCCGCCGATACCGTCTGCCGCCGTAAGTTCCTCTTCACTGCTGCTGCGCATCTTTTGAAAATCATACTGAAAATGACGGCAGAGCATCTTGGCATTTGCCAGCCCGATACCGGCAATCCCCAGCCCGTAAATCACTCTCGGAAGCGTTGTCTCAGAGGCTTTCTTCACAGATGCAATAAGATTGTCATAGGATTTTGGCCCGAACCCTTCCATTTCCACAATGGTTTCCCTGTGATTCTCCAGATGGAAGATATCTGCAAACTCATGGATAAAGCCCATGCTGATAAATTTCTCCAGGGTAGCCTCAGACAAGCCGTCTATATTTAAGGCGTCTCTGCTGACAAAGAGGGTAAAGCTCTTTATCTTCTTGGCCTGACAATCGGGATTCGTGCAGTAAAGGCTCTTTACGTCATTGATCCGGCGGATCTTTGTAACCCCGCCGCAGACCGGACATCGATCGGGGATATCTCTGACGCCGCTGCGAGTCAGGTTTTGGGCAATCTGCGGGATAATCATATTCGCCTTGTAGACCGTGATCCTGTCTCCCGCTCCCAGTTCCAATCCTTCCATAATGCTGATATTATGGACGCTGGCGCGGCTCACTGTGGTGCCCTCCAGTTCCACCGGCTCAAATACCGCCACCGGATTGATAAGCCCCGTTCGTGAGGCGCTCCATTCTATATAGGAAAGCGTTGTCTCACGCACCTCGTCCTGCCACTTAAAGGCAATGGCATTTCTTGGAAATTTGGCTGTCCGCCCCAGAGAATCTCCGTAGGCAATATCATCGAAAAGAAGAACCAGACCGTCAGAGGGAATATCATTGTGCTCCGCTTCCCTGCCAAACCATTCCACTTTTTCGGGCAGCGTCTGGTCTGTCACCTCTTCGTGATACACCACCTCAAAGCCCTGGCTCTTTAACCATTCAAACTGGCATTTCCTGGAATTGTTAAAATCCACGCCCTCGGCCCGTACCAGGGCAAAGGCCTCAAAGTGAACATTGCGCTCTGCCGTAACCTGGCTGTTTAGCTGGCGCACCGAACCGCTGCAGAGATTTCTGGGGTTTTTGTATTTGGCATCCGCATCCCCGATCTGGCTGTTGATCCGCTCAAAATCCGAATACGTAATCACTGCCTCGCCCCGCAGCACCAGCTGTCCCTTGTAGGCAATGTTTAAGGGGATATTGGAAAATGCCCGGGCATTGGCTGTGATGACCTCCCCGATTTCACCGTTTCCTCTGGTAACCGCCTTGGCCAGAATACCGTTTTCATAGGTCAGTACAATGGTCAGGCCATCCATTTTCCAGGATAAAATACCCTTTTTGTCACCCAGCCACTGCTGCAGATCCTCCACACTCTTTGTCTTGTCAAGAGAAAGCATAGGCGTCTCGTGGGTTTCCTTCGGCAGTTCACTTAAAACCTCATATCCCACCTGCTGCGTAGGGCTTCCCGATAAAATCACGCCAGTGGCCTTTTCCAGTGCTGCCAGCTCGTCATAAAGCCTGTCGTATTCAAGATTGCTCATAATCTCCCGGCTCTCCTGATAGTAAGCCTTTGCAGCCTCTCTCAGAATAGGGATCAGTTCTTTCATTCTTTGAATCTTTGTTTCCATAGTCTCTCCTGACTTCTCACTTTTTTATATCAAGGTTGGCGGGTATAAAATGAGTTTTGACGTTTTTTCTCATATCCAGATCCTTCGCAGACAGACTGTTTGAACCCTCAAGCTGACGCAAAAGTTCCTGATATTCCTCCTTTCTGACCTCTCTGCAGGCGCCCTCCTCAAGGCCGTTCAGACAGATGTTCATGATCCGCACACGCTTAAGGCTCTTTACCTGACAGCCGCAGGCGGCGCACATCCGCCGGATCTGACGGTTTAATCCCTGAGTAAGGATAATGGAAAAGGTACGCTCCTCCAGTTTCTTTACCTTACAGGGCAGGGTTTTTCGCTCCAGATCAGGCAGCCACAGGCCAGCCGCCATTTTTTTTACAAACCCATCCGTAACAGGACGGTCCACGGTAACAATATACTCCTTTTCATGAGCATTTCCGCTGCGCATGATCTTATTCACCAGATCACCCTGATTCGTCATAAGCAGCAGTCCCTGGGAGTCCTTATCCAGCCGTCCTATGGGATAGACCCTTTGCGGGTATCCCAGAAAATCTACGATATTTTCCGCCCGATCCTTGTCCGAGGTTGTGCATACAATACCTTTTGGCTTGTTGACTGCTAAAAGCACCGGTCTGGGGAGCTCTTTCTCCTGTCCCACCCTTCCCGCTGCCCGGCCGCAGCAGACTACAGTCTGGCCCTCTGACACTTTTTGTCCGGCTGCTGCCCTTTTTCCATCTACCAGAACCTTTCCCTCTTCAATCAGACGGTCTGCTTCCCGTCTCGAACAGACCCCCATGCGGCCAAGCCATTTGTTCAGACGCTCTTCCACCAGGCAGTCCTCCTTTTTCACTTCATTTATGATTTTGTCTTTTCATTTTTTACTTTGTCTGCACAGCAGGCAGCCTAAAAATCATGTGCTGTTTCTGTGCTGATCTAGTATATCATCAATTTTGCATTCAGGCAATAAAAGGCGCATTCGCCTCCCTCACTTTTTTTGTTAAAATGCTGGCATATAAAACAAGGGTGATAAACCGACAAATGAACGCAAATCAACAGTTTATTCCAAACAGACTGCAGGCTCCTGCCAGACGGACGGGGCAGTCCATACAGGAAATCAGACAGTGGCCTATCTGGGCAGTGTATAAAGAAGTTTCCTTTACATTGTCCGCATAATCCAAAAGCGTCCATGGGCCTAATCACCTGGACGCTTTTTTCTGAAATGTTTCAGACGGGACAGCTCTCCCGTTTATTTTTCACTGTCAGTAATGAGCATGGCATCCCCTATACTTACGGGTGTGCTAAAAAAATAAACTCCTTGTTTTATCGTACTTGCCAATCCTTTTGTCTTCTTTTTTTCTACTGTTTGCAATTATAGCATTATTTCACTGTTTCCGCAATAAAAGCCCGGATTTTATGCGTTCCGAGCTTTTTCTTGTATTTGCCTATCTTTCCAAGCGGAAAGTGCTATTTTTTTCTATTCTGAATTACTTCCTTCAAAATCAGGATTTATTACCCATTTCTCTTCTACTTTCACTTTCGGCTGCTTTACGGAATAACCACATCTTGATCCGCAAGGAATATCACAAGTCTGGCAGCACTCTTCGACACACACCCCCGGAATATGCGGGCAATCATCCAAAGTCGCCGCACAGCTTTTTCTCGTGAATCTCCTTTCCCTATACATTTGATCTAATCGTATCTGCCCTTCTAAATCATTCTTCCTCATACGCCACATCTGCCTTTTTTCATCATTCCTTGCTCTTCCTGATACTTTTCATAATTTGCTTCAGCTATTGTGCGATCCCTATACCAGTATCCTTTATCTGATCTACGGAACATAAAGCATTTTGGAGCTACATTTCCATCACATCCACCTAAGACAGAACTTACTACTTCATCAGTATAAGCACATATACATTGATCCTTTACTGTACTATATGTTTCGTTATAATCATGAAAAATTTCATAATCACCTTGATATGCCATCTCACACATATAGCAATTCTTTCCATCTGGGTTTTTCAAACACTCAGCTTCATGTTTTAATATTGTTTCTGGTCTAGCTGCAATCTTGTTGCAAAAATCACATTTGTATCTTTCAACCTTTTTCATGATAAGCGACCTCCAGACAAATCGGATAGTAAATTCATATATAACGATTTATATATATCCCTTTCGGTTTCCAAGCGTATCATCTCCTCGTGGATTTCACTTCTGTTGTTCTGTTCTGGTTCTACCGTAACTTCCTCTTGCTTCTCAAATTCAAGTTCTGAGACTACCGATTCCAACGCTTCCGCCATTGAGGATGAAAACTCTTCCGTATATGCTTTTGCCCATGTTTCCAAAAACTTCCCGGATTTGGTAGCAATGCCAATTCCTATACTAACAGCAAGAGCCTTGTCTATATTCTTCTGCTCAGTGTCCGTAATTTGCCCTATGTAGTTGCCGATTCTTCCCTTGTAGATAGTTTCAATCTGCTCACACAAAGCAATGGATGGTCTTGTAGCAGTGTTGATCTTAACATGTGTCGGCAATGTTTTCTTTTCCTGGGTTGTAAGATACACGATGATTACCACAGGGGAATGTTCATTTCCAATGTCATTACTGATGATTATTCCAGGTCTTCCTCCGGTCTGTTCACTTCCGGTTCCTTCAGTTTCATGGATATAGTAAATCTCTCCTCTGTATACTCTATCTGCCATCTTCCACCCCTCCAAACTTTTTCTCTATGCTATTCATAATAGAACGCAACCTGCTTTCTCCGATTCCTTTCGTCTCAGAAATTGCCTGCTCCACCTGTTTAATGTCTATTCCGGGAACCGAATCTCTGCCGTCCTTATACCCTTCCATATACAGATTCTTACAAAATTCCTCAAATTGGCTACGATCCATCTTTTTTACCCGTCTATAATCTTCTCTCCTGAGAATGTTCTTACTGTCCTGCGCCATTTTCTTTGCAATATTTCCCATGCCGTTTTATCCTCCTCTAAAAATATGCTTTTACTTCTCTTCCGATATGAAGGAAGCCACTTTTATCCAATGTGCATTTACGGTACATTTTGTATCTACTCCCAAACAGTTTCCGGATGTCCTCCGTCAACGGAATCTCCTGACAAATAGTTTCTTTCTTGTCATATACCAAAACTTTGTTCCCTCCCAAAATAGCTCTCTGGAATTTTACAATCATAACCGGCTCCTTTCTCCACTCCTCGACCTGATTCATTATTGTGTCAACCGCATCATCCCAGCCTTTGCTCCAATCATCATCTGCATCGCACCCGCCTATTTCATGTAGGTAGTTGTGTAGCCTATCTAAATCTATACTTTTCATAAGACCTCCTATAAAGGGCGGCTTACCAGCCGCCCATCAGTTTACAGTTATTCAGTTTTCCGTTTACGGTAATAAGCGGAGCGAAAGCCAACAAGGCTGTAGGAGAGGGACCGAGGGTCGCCCAGGTCCACGCCGAACACACCGGCACTAGAACCGTCGTACCAGCGGCCCCCACAAAGCGGCAAACGCTCACCATTCATGTCTGCATAGATATATGTTTCTGGTTCCCCAACAAACAGCCCAAGATTCTTCATCACTTCCGGAAGGTTAAAATCAAACTTAACATCTTTCCAGCGGCAGCCATCATAATCTGTGTCTTCCGGTTCTTCGGTAGTAAAACGGAGTTCCCCATCTTCCACCGCCAGATACACACTTTCTTCTCCAACTTCTACCGGAAGCCACAAGGAACTATTTTCAGATAAATCAATCGGCATAGCAGCATCATTGTTGTTGGCAATTTCCAGCTTCCCATCCATCAGCCTCATGCCTCTCATCCATTCGTAAATATCTCCACACAATCCCTCTACTCCAAAAGCTGTATGATCGTGTGTCCATGTATCCGGTCCCGTTCCAGTCAACATCCGAGAGCCGTCATAGGTTTCGCATCTTTCCTCCTGATTGCCATGATACTTTCCGTAGTTTGTATTTCCATGTGGCAGCGTACCATTTTCCAAGCTATAATTAGCCAGGAAACCATGCTCCATTGCAGTCATTAGATGCCAGCCTTCTCCTTTGTCAAAGCAAGCCTTTTCCGCCTCTTCCAGTGTTACATCCGTTGCTGGCTTCTGCATTGGCAAGCTGTACGCCAGCCCATTGATGATGCAATTCTTATACTTTGAGATGAAAATTTCATCGTAAACCTCTCCACCGATAATAAACATTGGATGAATAGGCTTTACATCCGGTTTCCTTGTGAACTTAACCATGATTGAAGGAAGACCATTCTTGTCCATCACAACCACATTGTCCTCTCTGTAAAATTCTCTGAACTCCACAAAATTTTGACAAAGCCCTGTTTTACCGATTTCCAATTCCTTTCTTACGCATTTCCCTCCAACTGCATCTACACAGTTTCTGTTACAAATAACATTCATCGCATTTTCCTCCTTGTGAATTTGTTTTTTATGCCATAGGACTTTCTGATTGCCCTCTGGTTGCAATTTATATTACCAATCGGTAAGTTTGTAGGCTAAATAAAAATCAGCCTTATTTGAGCCGATTTACAACTTATATATTACCAGTTCCTCGTTATCTGCTGGATCACACTTCTCTTTCCACTCCAGCTTACGGATAACGCTCCATCTGGAGAAATTGATATTCGATAGGTCATATCTGTCATACACTCTTTTGTCAATAACCAAGCGGCTGCTAAAACCTTTATCCTGAAGCACGCCGCTGTTCGACAGATTCTTTAGCGCTATAATATCTGCATCCGTACATTCCGCATGAAGCGTGAATGTAAATCCATCCAGCTCCTTCAAGATTTCTTTGCTGATCCCCTTACCGTTCCAGTAAGAGGTATACAAGTACATCTTTCCTCTATACCCCGTATCCCACATTCGATTGATAAACTCCAGTACCTTGCCCGAAATCATCATCGGCTCGCCGCCAGTAATTACAATTTCCTCGTAATCCAGCAATTCTTCATCTGTATGTACTTCCCGGTATTCTGGAAGATTCATATTGCAGCACCCAGGACAATTCCGGTTGCATTTAAGCGTCACAATCACTCTCGCTGTTTTTTTCATAACTTCCTCCCTTAAATCTGTTCGATTACAGAATTGGCATCATCCAAGTACCCGTATGCTTCATCCAACATCTCAATGTAATTCTGCATCTCCTCGCCTCTGTCTCCGTCTCTGAAGTTATCTGGAAGGTTATCATAGCTTTCCTTCTCTTCGCCCTTTACTTCTTCCAGGATTTCCATTGCTTCAGCTACCTTTTCAAACGCTTCAGCAAGTCTCTTTCTTCTCTGTCTGTTCATAACATCCTCCTTATACCCATGCTGGTTTTGTCTTTGTTTCTGGTAACTTAAATAACCACTTAATGATTTCCTCCGGAACTTCCTCTTTAATCCAACCATGTCCGTATTTATATCCGCAAATCGGGCAAGGTTTTCCAAGAAATCCAAGCGGATGTTCACTATAAGAAATCCATCCCCTCGTTTTATATTCTGTGTTTGAATGCCCAAGACAGTCCTTCTCTCTAAACTCATAAAATTCTGGATGTTCTGGCAATTCATCGTTGTATGTTGTTACACCATAACCAACATTTGCATACATTGTTTCTTCTGGCGTTGGAACAAAAGTTTTTCCGCTTTTCAAACATTCAATCGCTCTTTTCTCAGCAGCTTTGATCTTGTCCCATGTTTCTTGTGTCCTATCCCATTTCGTAACCTTTACTTTTTCCTTCGTCTGCTCTACCCAGCCAAGCTCTTTCATATGTTTGCAATAAGGGTGCATATCGTTAAGATGCCATTCATCCCAAATATCACAGAATTTCTGGAGCATTTCGTTTGTCCAATCTTCAGTTGGCTTCCCACTTCTAATTTCATCAACGCACTGTCCGGCTGAACCCATGCAATCACCGTTTCTGTTTGGTCCAACAACTCCGCAGATGCTTAACCTCCCATCTTCATATTCAATCTTTGCATACGCATTGGCTTTTCCATAATATGTACTGCATACGCAAGGATTTACTACTTTTACTACCGACTTCCCCATTATGATTCCCTTCCTTTCTTCGCTTCCTGAACGATTTCTTGCAAATTATTTTGCAAGAGATACTTCATATCTTGCAGCCTAATTTCTAATATCTTATCCAATTCCTTTTCTACCCCTTCCGGAGTGATTTCCCGGCAATTACAGTGCGCTGTCAAAATAAGTTCATCAAAGGAAATTCCATCCAACAAATTATCATGTCGATCAATGTCTTCTCCCAGCTTCCATTTTCTTTCAGATTCCATGTCGAGTCTCCTATCTGCTCCATTCTCCCACTTTGTTCCCATTCACATCCATCATGATTCCATGATCTAAGCCCGCAAGTAAATCATCCCTTACTTTATCTATGATTCTTGCTATTTCTCTAGCCTCGTACCATTCATCCTCTTCTCCGGTATACGGATGACAAAATGCGGAACCTCCCGTTTTCATATTCAACTTAAACATTTATTCTTCCACCTCCACTTTTACGAACATATCAAAATTTACGCATAACTCGCACTCCATGCTACTCATTATATTCTGGCATACACGGCATTTAGAGTGCAGCTGATTGTAATAATCCGGATGATGCTCTTTCAAATCTTTAATTGTCATCTGAGCCAGTTCTTTGCTCTGCCCCAATTCTAATCCTCCTCATAGTCTTCGTAATCAATCTGCATAACCTCACAGATTCCTTCGTAGCTTGTACCGTTTTCGTACATGTTTTTTACCATCTGCCCATGAATCGTGCCATCCCACTGTCTGATATGGCTTTCAATCTCTTCGTTTAAGCGATAATTGTTTCTATCTGCCATCTATTCCACCTCCTTTCCTGGTATAAGGATTGCAAAAGCTGCTCGGATTGTTTCTAGCTTTTTCTCAGCTTCAGCTTTTTCTGTCATAGCTTCCTGATAAAGTTTGCTCATTCTAATCAGCTCTTCTTTCTGCTGATTATTTTCCGCAATAGCCTCTTCCAGTTTGTTGTTCATATCTTCCTGGAGCTGATTGATTCTGCTGCAATACCTGGCATCCATTTCATCATACTGACGATCTTTCATGGCAACTTCAGCTTCCAGTTCTTCAATTCTCCTCGCCCTTAAACGCATAAGTCTCTGTATACCACCATTCTTTTTCCATTCCTTACAGAACTGGTCTTTGTCAACATCGCATCCCATGTACTCTCTTTCGATTTCCTGATACTCTGCCGCTGTCGGTTCAAATCCAACTCTCTCAATAAATTCTGACATCATCATATAGGTTTACCTCTTTCCTTACCGTTTGGTAATTTTTATCTTACTATCATCTTATCTTACCAATCGGTAAGTGTCAATCATTAAATTTATATTTTCGGAAATATTGTGGAAATAAACTTACAACTTTACACAATAGAAAATCCGGAGGGATAAAACCTCCGGACAAATCTATGTAGTCTTTTCCAATGTGCCTGCCAGTTCCTTCTTCAAGACCATAATCTCTAATACAATTTCGTCTAATCTTGCAAACACGCCAGATAATGTTAAGTTCTCATTTCTCACATCCACTTTCTGCTGATCCAGAACTTCTGGAATACGGACCGCAACATCTTTTTCACACTCTTCCGTAGCCACTTCCTTTGTAAACCAATCCTTAAATCCCTTTGGTGGCAACATACCATTCTTAATGAACTTCTCAGCCTCTTTTTTGTTGAAGCATCTTGCGTTCGTCTCTCCATGCCGGTTTCCGGATACCCAGGGAACCTTTATCATTTTCCCAGGAATCTTACTCCTAACAACTGCTTTATTGGGAGCTTCAAATCCCATGCAATCAGCAATATCAATACCAACATACCGGCGCTCGCCATTTTCATCTCTGACTGTCCTGATTTCTCCGAACCGTTCATCTGCGTATACCACGCAATTCTTATCTTCAAATTCATATCTGCTCATACCGCACCTCCATAATACGCTGTTCTCAAATCTTCCAGGTTTCTTCCGAACTCTTCTCTCAGCAAATTCAATGACTGCTCCAGCTGTATGCCGTCTTCATCATCAGATAAGCCGATGTGCCCATCTACGAAGGTATCATCAATCATGCGGATCAGGGCAGATACTTTGTTCATTTTGATGATGCAACTCTCTAAGCTCTGCATAACTTCACTCCTTTACTTATTGCGCCGAAGCTGCGGTTATGCTATACTTGAACTGCTATTATAAAACCGTAGCTTCCAGCTAGTTTTACAACCTTTCCTGATGCCCGTCTGGAAGGGTTGTTTTTTGTTACATCATCATTCTAACTTACCGTCTGGTAATTTCCATCATTTCAAACCATGTTTCCCAAATTATAATGTAATTACCGATTGGTAAGTTTAAGACAAAACTAAATAAAGATACCATCTTTCAATGAGCCATCTCCATACTTGCGATACAATTTGTACGCATCTTCTTTTCCGATTGTCGTAATGCTATCCGAACCATTTTCCCAGTCAGTATACCTTGCCACGAAAAATCGCCCAAAGCAATCTACATACAGTTCAAACGCCATCCCATCAATATACTCATTGATTCCATCACGGTAAAAATCACCGCAAAGCATATCTGCCTTATGAGTATCATATAAAACGCCGTTTACCACCTGTCGCACACGGCGGCCATGCCCTTTTCTCCTGCTTTCAAATTCAATTCCACTTTCCAGCTCAACAAGCCTTACTTCGTATCCCAGCTTATACGCCATGTTCCTCCACTCTTCAGCTGTGAAAGAGTTCTTCTTTAATCTCTGAGAAAAATTCTGCGGTGTCCATCCCATCTTTTTTGCGAACTCCCTCTGAGAATACCCTTTTGCATCTAAGGCGTCTTTTAGGATTTCTGACATACTTTTGCCGTTATCAACGGTTCCTAACTCTAAATTTACCATAATGCTCTCCTTCTACCTTAATCCTCTTTTTAATGCACACATAGTACACATTCTTCCGTCAAACATATCTTCGCTGAAACCTTTTGGAAGAGGGCGTTTCCAACATACAGCCCCACATTCTGGACAGCTTGTTTCCTCCCACGATTTATCATTCGGATCCGGCACATTCGCTTTTAATGGCATTGTAATAATTCCGCCACGATCACTTATTTTTCTTGGTTTAATTTCCATCAACATCCCTCCACTATCAATATCTGCATATGCTCCATTTCCCTTAACCAATCAGAGAAATGCGTTCCCTGCTTTTTCTGTTCTTGTAATCCAGTCTCTTTACTGAAATACTCTTCCAGTGCTTTTAATGTATATCGTTCTTCTTTTCCTTCCTCGCAATAACGCCATATTTTTTCTTTCATTCCTCTTTGCCGCCTTCATTATCTTTTCTGAAAACGCAACTCAGTAGTTCGTGGTTTTCGCCAATCATCAGAAAGGCAAAAACTTCTCTCGCCTCTGGATTTTCTTTGCATTTACTAATAGCATCTTCTCTCGTGTGTGCAATATCAAGCCGTAAATCATTCCCGTCCTCGATAGAAAAATATACCTCTGTTTTATTTTCCCCTCTGTACAGCAGATATGCCACACCTTTCGGATGGTTTTCATCGAACCAGTGCCAAATCTCTTCTCTGTCCGTCCCTTTCGGGAACATCGCAATCTCTCTGCTTCCGACCATAAACCGATAATCATTTGCCAGGATCAATCTTCCATCAGCGTCCTCATTAAACGGAACATCTTCCAGGCTCTTCCAAAATCCCTCCACCATGCGGTAACATAAACTTTTATCCCCATCCCAATCACAGAAGTTATCATTGTCTATCATACATTCGCTGCATAACATCATAGGGAATCCGCATTTAGGACAAAACGCCTGATAGCCATTTCTAAGAACACTCCACTTGAAGGTATTTTCTGCGCCGCATTCTGGACACTCTTCCGTAACCATGTCCATCCGCATTTCCATAAGTTCTTTCTGCTTTCGGACCACAGCTGCGTGAACTTCTTCATTCTCTTCTCGAAGCCTTTTAACTTCCTGTCCTAATTCACTATTGAACGCATCTGTTATTGACATATACTACTCCTCCTCAAAAATTTCTCTCGCTTTGTCTGCCAGCATTTCATTTCTCGTTGATTTATCATCGAAAATATGCAAGCACTCAGACTTCAGCCTTTCCAAATTCTTTTCACTTGCAGTTACTCCGATTTCTTTTAAGGCATTTATCAAATCTTCATCGTACCATTTTTCAACATACCAAGCGTTATCATCTGGCTCTTCATCATGTTTCGCTCCGCAATGCGGGCAATAATGTTCTCCATAGCACCAGAACCATTTCCCACACGCAGGACATTTCGCAAGCTCTTCCGCCCACTGTTCTTCCAGATAAGTCTCCGGATGCTGCCAGTCCACCGCTTCAAAAATACGATCAGCTATATCCTCTTGCCCGTTGCACATATCCAAAAAATCTTGCCTTGTATAAAGAGAATCGCTTAGCTCTGGAATATAGCAGACTTTATCTGGATGCTCCTTATCAAGATACGCTTCTTCATCCTTGAAGATGTTTCCCTGTCTGTAAAAATCACGCTCTATCACTGCACCTTTTTCGTTCATTTCATCCGCCGGTTTGAAGCTCCCGACCTTCACATATTCTCTTGTCTCTGAATTATCCATAGACAACCTCCCCGAATAGTGCGTATTGAATAATGGTATCTGCCACATCTGCATCAATATAGCAGGTATCTATTCTTAGTTCATGATTCACAAATTCTAAGCAATCTGAATACTTTGGTTCCTTCAAATATTTCGCCAAACCATTTAGAAACTTTTCTTTCGTAAGAATGTACCATTCTGTATCATCTTGATCGAACGGTTCAACTACATGGATGTGAAGTTCTCCATCTCTCGCAATCTGTTCATGCCCCCACTCTGCCGCTCTTTTCTCTTCTGGAACTTTTGCCCGATTTGCCCAATGGGTAATGCCGCCTTCCAGTGCTGATACCATAATGTCATCAATATCTTCAGCAGTTACCACTACGCTGAAGCTCAGATTCAATACATTGTTAAGCCCCTTTCTTTTTACCTCTTCCATTACTCACACACCCTTTCCACATAGTCTACACTGTTTGTCTGAAATCCATTTTCCGCACAAAACTCCACCCAGCAATCCAAAAGCTCCGCCAGATCATACGCATCAAATTGAGTTTCATCTCCATCGTTGAAACCGATGTTGTATGTGCCGCCTCCAGCCTTCACTGATCCTGCCGCTGCCGTTCCTAATGTCATAATTTGCCTCCATTTCTTCTATATCTTTTTCTGAATACCAATCTACTTCAAAAATATCCGGTTCTACACACGCATCATCTGCTGTCAAGATGATATTTTGTTTGTCATATTCATTCTCCACATGGTCTAAAGCATCCTCAAGGCTGTCTGCTTCCACCACGATTTCTCTACGCAGAGTTTCCTGAACTGCTATGCAATATTTCATGCCGACACCTCCTCGCTACACCACTTCAACAAACTCTTTTCTAATTCGCACTTCATTCTGCCCGCTTAATTTAAGCATACTCCATCCGCTATCATAGGCATCCAATGCAATGTACCCATCGCCAGTAACCGTGATAGATGTCATGCCATCAAATCCAATTTCACGAAGGTTTTCGATCAGCTCTTTCAGATGCGGCAAAGCCTGCTTGCACACTCCTCTAAACTGTTCCTCTGTTATTGCCTTATTATTTTCCATCTCTGTTCCTCCTTAATTCTACTGTTGCTAAAATAATTACCATGATTGCATCAATTATGAGAGCCATACCATTCAGAATGTTCAGCCCTTTCTGCGCTGTCAGGCAAATCAGAAATGCCAATAGCACGACTAAAATCCTTCTCGCTTTCCTCATTTACTTTCGCTCCTCTCTATGCTATACTAAGCAGACGGAAGGGAGTTGCTGCTCCCCTCCGCAGAACTGTTTGTTCAATCAGCTAAACCAGTTAAGAATTGCTGTTACTATCACGGAAATGATAGTGATAACAGCCAGTAGAATGTTTGCTAGGCACTCTATCTTCTGGTATTTGAGAAGCTGTTGTTCGAGCAGTTCTTTTTTCTTCTGCTTCTTTTTCTTGCCCAACGGACTATCCTCCTTTCTAAACTTACCAACCGGTAAGTTTTTCTATAATCTTATCTTAACTTACCCACCTCTGGTGTCAATCGGAAAGTTTATATTATTCCGTTTTGCACCTACTCCTTTTTTCTGTGATTATGCAAGGCGTAAATCATGGCGTTTCTTACTCTTCCTGTAAGGCGATAAAATTCATCATCATTCATTGGATTCATGTAAAATTGAACCGTTTCCAAGCAGTCATCCTGATCGTATATCTTGATCCCGTACAACACATGATCTGCTCCAGTCCGCTTCATTATTCTCGCCGCTTCACGCTCAAAGCGAAGCAGTTCTCCTGGAATCTGAGCCAATTCTATTTCTCCACGCTGTTTACAACCAGTTGAATCCCGTAAGCTCCACTTTACCATTCGTCCTCCTCCAAATCCTCTTCCCATTCATCCGGCGGATTTACCTCATACCCAGCAATGGCATACCATCTTCCGCACCCTGGGCATTGGCAGCACCCATAATATCTATCTTCCAAGAAAAACTCTTCTCCACATTCACATCTTGCAAGCGCCGGAACGCTGCATGATGATTTTCTCGTAACAACTCCAAGACTTTCTACTTCTTCTGGATGCTCTAAGCACCACATGAAATTCTTTTCGGACAGATTATTAAGAACTACCTTTCCATCCTTCCACGGAAAAGCGAACCCCGCCTCCGGATCATTCCGGAATCTGTATTCTAAGTTCAATTCCTCGTGATATTCTGTATGTGCCGGTCTAACAATTTCCATATCATACCCTTCCTCTCTTTAGAAATAACCTTCCAAGTCTATTCCGACCTTCCGGAGTTCCTCTCTATCAGTTCCAAGTTCATCAAAGAGATACCGCCAAAATTTTTCCATGCTGTCGAATCTTCCAGAATCAACACTTTCATGTTCAACGATAATATCTACTGCATTTCCTAAGAGGGTTCTTAACCTTTCCAACTCTGAAAGCTCACGAACCAGTTCGTAATCTTTTTCTTCTTTTTCCGTCAGAAGTTCTTCAAACTCAATCCATCCCCACGCTTCCCGGCTTATGTTTGTGACATATTTTCTTTCAGAAAAATTAACAATCTCACTAACTTTCTTTTCTGCCGGATAGGTTCCTGGCATAACTGGTCTCTGGGTACTGTAATATCTATACATTCTGTTTTACCTCCATCTTCTCAAAATCAAATATCCCAATACTCTGAATATATTTCTTTGTGGTCCGAATCCCACGCACAAACTGTTTTCCTTTAATGTACTGCCGGAGGTAATATCCGCCAACCAGCTTTACTACCTCCCATGTCTTATCCGGATTCCAACGATCCAGATAGAATGTTCTCTGTACGCTCACAATTACACCTCCTCAAAAAATGTATTCGCAATTCTCGCCACATCAAAGCAGATGCTTGTCAGCTCCTGATCTGTATTACTGTGTTCCATAATGTCCTGAGCGATTTCTACGATGTCTTCTGTGGTAATATTTTCTTTATCATCTGCCAGATCATACAGTAAATGGTTATATGCTGCATTGTCTCCGCCGGTATACCAGCGTTTTGAAATACAAAGTCTCCGAAGGGAATCTGCATTGATTTGTCTGATTTCTTTATATTCTTTCTTCATGGTTTATCCTCCTTACCGTTTGGTAATTTTTATCTTGTCATCATCTTAGCTTACCAATCGGTAAGTGTCAATCATTAAATTTATATTTGCGGAAATATTTTGGAAATAAACGATATGCTTTATATAAGGAAGGAACTGATTTTTGAGATATGCCTTAAAAGCCTCTGAAACGCTTCTGAATTGATTTTATCTTTTTGCCGAAGGAGATATTGAAAATTTCTGTGGAATCGACTGGGACTTGATATGTCAAAAAATTCATTCATTTTTTGTGCAATTCGTACATTTTAGATGTGCGTGCAAAAGCAAGACCGCATACGGCGGTTTTGCGTATATTCTCTTTATTATTCTGGTACTGGTAATGGTAATGGTACTGGTACTGGTTACAGTGGATTTTCCTATGGACTGTCCGGCGGATTATCCGGCGGACGCAAGAAACAGTTGATTTTTCCCTGAAAGTGACATATTATAATCTAAGCTAAGAAATTGGATTGTGTTCCATGACAAAAGCGAACCCCCAGAGAGGCCAGTTTCTGGGGGTTCTTAAATGTAGGACAAAAAGATTTTTCAAGAATATTGCATTTCAGAATTGCGTATGCTATAATGCCAGTAGGCAAAAGGTAATGATAAGTCCATCCGGACAAAGAACGAAGCCCCCGACCGTGCGGTAACACAGTCGAGGGCTTCTTCTTTTCTTTTTACGGTGGCAAAGCACCCACCAGGCTATTTGTTGTCCTTATGGTCGCCGTCTAACCATTTGATGATGTAGTGGCAGGCTACACCAGCCGCAACAGCGACTAAAAAGGTAATGATAACTTCCATCCCAACACCTCCTCCCGTTGCCAGGTGTAGGTAGGACAACATCCAAATTATACCACAGCTTTTTCGACTCTGCCACAGCTTTTTCGACAAATAAAAAGTCCCTCCGCCAGTTTCCCGACAGAGGGTTAAAATTATACTTTCTTTGCATAATCTAATGCAATCCATCCAGCTCCGCTTTTCAATCGTCCCCAAGTATAGCCATTAGCACTCTTCGTTTCAACGATAGTGTATACTCCCTTCGGGCAGAATCCGTTTTTCGCATAACCAGTTCCTGGACCTTTTCGGATATACAAGTCTGGAATATCGACTTTGTATGTTCCGGTTTTAGAATTAGAACCAGCAGAACCACTACCGTTATTAGAACTTCCTCCGCCAGATGTGGCTCCAACATAAGAGCAGTAGGCGCTGCTGATGTTGATCCAGCCAGCACCTGACTTGAGCCGTCCCCATGAGCCGTTTTTAATCTCCACAATGGTATAAGTTCCTTTGTTGGTAATAACTCCATTGATTCCATAGTTTGTTCCTGGGCCTTTTCGGATATTAAGGTCTCCGACATTGACCTTATACAATCCGGTTTTATAGCTTCCTGAACTTCCAGAATTGCTTCCTCCTCCGGAACTCCCACCAAGCTGAGATGTTACTCTACTTGCCACATCTCCCAATCGTGAATAAAGCCAATCTCCAGGGCAGCTTTTATTTGCGAACCAACGATGAACCGTCAGGACCATTTCATTTGCTTTTGGTTCATAATTGAGGGACTTGTTTTTGTCCGCAAACCAAAGCAGTGTTGTTTTTCCATTTCTCCGGCAAATATCTACGCAAAGTTCGATCAGTTTTTCATAAACCGCATTTGTCATGGCATATGGATCTTTCATGTCGCTGGCGCACTCTATTGTAACTGCCCGCTGATCGTTTGAATTACTAGATGAACACCAACTTCTGTTCTCCTCATCAACGATTAAACACACCCGACCATCCTTGCCAATGCCATAGTTGCAAGAAGCGCCTCTTCCAGCCGGAAAGCATCCTCCAATACTTTCAGCTGACAACTGCCCTACTACACAGTGAGGCGTAATTCTATCAATACGATGCGTGCGCCGTCCGCTATGATTCGGACTTTTAACTGTACAGTTTATTAAACTACTATTACTCATACTCATTTCCTCCTTGTCATACTGTGTCAAATTCCATCTTTCAATGAGGCTGCATAACTTATCTACATACGAAATATCCGTGGCGTAACCTCCACCCTTAATAAGCTGTGCAGCTTTTCTATAATCACGCTCTCCAGCTAAACCTTCATAGCGTTTTCTGTCTCCCCGCATCGCTCCGTTCAGGTAGCACGAATGATCCCTGATATTTGTCAATACATCTGGATATTTTCGGAAATCTGCTGTTACTGTATAAATAGTCCCGTCCGGTTTTTGCTCCTTTGTCTGTTTGGTATATTTACTTTTTCCATCCCATACAGACAGCCATGTGTTCCCAGATAAGCTGCATTTCATTCCGAAAAGATTGTTCGCTTTTACTGCCAGATCCGTGCTTCCGTATCCAGATTCCAGGCAAGCCTGAGCGATTGTTACGGAAGCAAGTATTCCGCTTTCCTGCATATCTTTTGAAGCCAATGGCCCAATTTTTGCAATAAAGTCTTTTTCCGTCATATCTTTTTACCTCATTCAACAATTCAGGCTCGGCGCAATACGCCAAGCCTGATATGATAATTACTGTTCATCATTTTGGGTTTCAATCAGATGGGTTGCACTGTTTTCAACATTTGCCGCATCGGTCAATCCTTCCCCGATGATGTAAGCAATCAGCGTTGCGCCTCCCATGATGATTGCAGTAACCTGAGTGATTGCGTTTTCCTGCGCTCCTCCAGCGATCATCAGCGGAGTAACAAAACCAACTACCGCTGCCCAAAATTTTCTACTTGTCAGTTTTCTTGCCCAATCAATTTTCTTCATGATACTTACCTCCTGTATAACTTTCATTTATTTGGCTCTGTGAGCCTCTGATTGTTCCCTGGCTGCCTTTTAATCCCGCCAGTGAGGATTTGTTTGGTTGCATTATAAAAGCCGGAGAATGGCTCATTAGGTCATTTCCGGCTCTGCATGAGTTCTGATATTCTTTCTTCTTCATTCATCTGGATTACATCCAGTAATCTCATGGCTGGCTGTACGGTAGTGTGCATATCCCCGTCCCCGCCTGCCTCTTCATAATCTCCGAACATTTTCCAGAAAGCATCCGACTCCATTACGGACCATGCCAATAACGGGTTCTTATCTTTGCTGGTATAGTAGCGGTAACTCTGAAGCAGCCTATCACGCAACTCATTTCTCTTAGTCTTTTTCCTTCTCTCTTCGATGTCCTTCAGCTCTTGGATTATCTCTTTCTGTGTATTTCTCAAATCATTGATTTCTGATGAAAACTCCTTCTGCCGTTCAATACTCTGCTCTCTCCATTTAGGATACTGTTGCACCTGTCCCAGAATATCTTTCATTTGCTTTTCTTTTTCAGCTTCCATCTCGTATTTATCCTTGAAATACGCCTCTACCTTCTTGTATGTCTTCCACATAAAGATAAAAGCAGCAATTAAGAGAACTACTGTACCAAGCCTCATTCCACCGAATACTTCTAAAAATTCGTCCATTTTTCACCGCCTCATACTGTTATGCTCATTTCATAATTCTCAGGTCCAGCTCTAATCAGCATCCTTCATCCCTCCCTTCTTATGGTGGCGTGTTCAGTTTTTCAACCATCTGGTTATTTTCCCGAATCATCCTAACCAATTCTTCATCTAAATCAAACGCAGAATTTAGGCAAAAACGCCTCATGAGTTCAGAAATGATATATCTCTGATTCTCTATGATCGTATTCTGCACTTCCAAAAATTCCTCCTGGTTCATCGCCTTCCTCCTGGTTTTCTTTATTGTGTGTCAACACTATTTCATCCAGAATCTTGTTTATCAACGCATCGCTATTGCAATGCTCCAACATACCAAGATAGCTCTGAAGGGTTTCTGAAAAGTCCTGCATCGTAATCTTGTAATCCGTATACTTTGCCGACATACCTCTCAACGCTCTCCGTATTCTTAATGTGGTACTCTTTCGTATCACTACCCGTTCCGCCCATATACGGTATCCTACAAATTCAATTCCTTGTCCGATAGGGCGTATGCAAGTCTTTTTATTCAAATGCAGTTCCAACTCTTGCAATAAGAATTGTTCTATCTGATCTTTCCAAATTCTGAGTTGTAATTTGCTATTGCACAAAATAATTACATCATCCATATAACGGATATAGAACCGGATCTGCAATTCCCTCTTGCAATACTGGTCTAATTCGTTGAGGTAGACATTTGCAAACAACTGTGACAGAAGATTGCCAATCGGCATACCGACATCAAAAAGGCGTTCTTCCAAAGGCACATCGCCCGGAGAACGCCCCAACGGTAAGCCAAAAGGTGTATGCTCGCAGTCTATAATGGAATACAATACCTTCAGCAGTCTTTTGTCTTTTATTTTCTTTGCAAGAATCTTTTTCAATACCCGGTGGGATATTCTATAAAAATACTTGCTTATGTCCAGTTTTAGGTAAAACCATTGTTCTTCTTTTCGGCTTGCCATTACAACCCAGTATTTTAGCCTTTGCATGGCGCTTAGGCTTCCTCTTCCCGGAATGCAGCCGTAGGAATCTTCTATATATCCTTTAACCAGAACAGGATTTATTACCCGGTAAATAGCCCACTGGACAATTCTGTGTTTGAATGAAATTGACATTATCATTCTCTTTTTCGGTTCGTACACATAAAATATGTAGTACCGATCAATACTGTATGTACCGTTGAAGATTTCGTTCCGGATTTCTTGAACCATAGCCCAAACGTCCAGATTATATATCAAAGCATCTTTATTGTATCTTCGACCTTGTGAAGCATCTTCTAAGGCAGCATACAGATTGTCGATGGAAAATATTTCGTCAAAGACATTCTTTATTTTCATGTTACGATTTTCCTTTAGAAATCTATGTGTAGCAGCTTTCAATCTCTTTACTTGCGGCATCCATAGGTGTTCCGGTTTTCTTTGTGTCCGCCGGAACAATGCTATCCACTCTCGAATAGCACCATTTTTCTCCTGCCTTTCAGCCCAGAGTGGAAATAGACTCCTTTATCCTCTCGCACTGTCGGTAAGTCCTTGAACTTGCCGCCTCTGGCATATGAGAGTAAAGCGGAGCGAAAGCCAACATGGCTGTTGGAGAGGGACCGAGGGTTGTTCAGGTTCACGTTGAACACACCGGCATTAGAACCGTTGTTCCAGTTGCCCCCACAAAGCGGCAAACGCGATAGCCTATTCCCATCGTGCCAGCCCCTATCGGGACCGGCACTGATATGATTTCTTACTGCTTGATGTCTGCTGCTTTCCACTGCTTTTCGCAGTAGACGGAGTATCATCGTACAGCCATTTCTTGTAACCGCCTAACATACAGCCGATTTCTTTGGAACGCCGTGTCCATTCAGCATGAGATGTTGCACCTTTCAGATACTTCAAACGGTATGCAAGCGTTACATAATCCTGCAATGCTTTATTCTTCATATCCAGATTTTTATGAGGCGTTTTCTTGGAGTAAGCCAATTCCAACTCGTTTGCAAGTTCCAACATATCTTCCATGCAAGCTGCAATTCTGTCTCCGAGTAACTTTTGATGCGGTACGCTCCACCTTTCGATTAGTGGCATTGCGTACTCTATCATATCAATAATTTTCATGCGGATTCGCAAGTTTTCAGTCTTTTGTTCTCCGTTCACCGTCTCATTTATCTCTTGCCATTCCACTTCGTTCCTCCTTAAAAGCAAAAAGCTCTGCTACCGCAGAGCAAACAGTGATTCGGTTTTACAGTTCACAGAAAGCGGAGCGAAAGCCAACATGGCCGGCGGAGAGGGACCGAGGGCTGTTCAGGTCCACGTTGAACACACCGGCACTAGAACCGCTGTGCCAGCCGCCACAAAGCGGCAAACGCTCGCCGGTAGTATTTACCCAATGATAATCGCCGCCATAGTCTCCGCTCGGTTCATCCGGATATAATAACAATGCCTTCGCAATCTCCGGAGCCGCTGATACAGAAGAATTAAGAGTCATATCCTTATACTGACAGCCATTTCCCTGATCCGTCTTGTAGGATACCGCACCGGAAGTAAGCTGAATCTTTCCTGATACCCAATCCCATTTCAAAGTATCTGCTGTTCCAGGCTCAACAAGAGTTCCATCCTTTTTGATAGCTTTCCACTCTGTTGACTTGTCTCCCATATTTGTTTCCGCCAGCATACTGTTCGCATACGGAATAATCTGGATTTCTCCATCTTTCACACGCATACCAGCGCACCATTCCCACACATTTCCGTTCAGATCGGCAATTCCATCCGGCATCCAGTTATGATACCATGTAGCCGGTCCAGAACCGGTAAGGCAGCGTGCTGGTTCGCCCGGATGTGATTCCGCTTCCTTGCTTTCCCACGCACAAGGAACGCCTTTTTCATGCTGGTATGTGTAGTCTTTTCCCCAGAAATTGTTTCCTCTTGGCATAGTTCCATTTTTTCTGCACCAGAGGGCAATCGCACTCCATAGAGAATACGGATTTAAACTCCAGCCTTTTCCTTTGTTGCGGCAGAATGTCAATGCCTGATCGAATGTAACATAAACCTTCGGATCACGCATAGGAAGCGAGTACGCTCTGTCATTCAGTACAATATTCTGAAACTTTGACACATACAGTACATCCTTCTCTACACCGCCCACTGAAAATGCTGGATGGATATTCTGACTTCCTCCACTCATGATTTCCGCAATTTTCATTTTCGGAAAAGGAACCATAACAGACGGCATTCCCATATCATCAAAAAGGACGGTATTCTTACCGCCCGTCATTGCTTCAACCGCTAACTTAAAATCATCAAAATTTGGCATCTCTTATACCTCCATATCCCATAATCTCAGTTCGCATTTGTTAATATCGAAAGGAACCGGTTCTTTATTTGTAACAGTCGGAGATTCCATGCTCTCCTCATTTTCCGGATCATAGTCTGGATTTACTGCGGTTGTCTCAATGTACTCTCTTGCCGGTACAATAAGCTGTGCTACATATCTTTCGCCAGAATCAGCACCCATAACCAATGCTCCTGTGTAATCCTGGCAAATATCAATCACAACCTCGTAGTCCCTTTCCTTCTTTGAAACATTGAACATCAAATCTCCATCGTTGAAATCAATGTTTTTCCCCATCACTTCATAGGGAATGAAATTTGTGCCGTCTTCCGGCAGATATACTACTTTCATCAGAAATACCTCCTTCTGTTCTGTGACATTCTAACTGCTTCATTTGTTCTTGCAGCTGCAATCTCAGCCGCTTCCCTCATGGCTGGATCTCTTCTGTCCACGCCATAAGTTTTCATGATGTGTTCTGCATCAGCTTTTCGGTTCTCATTTTTGATAATCACATTCGCCATTCCTATACACCTCCTCTCACATAGCAATTCACAATGACTTTGGATGCTGAGCCGGTATATGCAATCTTGAATCCATTGAGCAGCTTATCGGTAAACTCAAATTCTCCAACCGCCCCTCCGGTAACTTCCACAACTTCGCAAGTAATGGTATATTTCATGTTGTTTTTCGTCACCGGCAACTGAACCGTTTTCTTTGAATTGTTATGCGGATATTTCTGGGAATTGGTAAGCGTAACCTGGATCTTGTCTCCAGACAGCCCCTCCAAAATCCTGCCGATATGGAGAATATTCCTGGCATTTTCTGAAGACATCAACATTGCTTCCAGTGCCGCCATATCCATAATGTTAAAATTTGTAGCGTTCTGTGGTGTTCCTTGTTGCTTTACTTTTCCAGGAGATGCCGTGTGCTGAACCAAGCCACCGCCTAAATCCTTTTCCTCGTATCTCCCCGGAAACTCAACAACATGGTCCTTCCAGTTCACAAGGTCTCTCATTATACCTCAACCTCCCTTTCGCTGATTTCCAGCTGGCAGACATAATAAAAGCCCTCGGCAACAGAATCCATTTTTAAGGATTCCTGTTTCGAGAGCCAAAGATTGTTATTCGTATCATACAGCTGGATTTCTGTGACAGTTGCAGCTCCGGTAATTGCCGTCTCAATCTTGAATGAGATTTCTACCAAGCCTTCTTCTGTCACATCAACCGATTCGATTTTTGCCTTATGGTAAACCGAACCGATTTTGTACTTTGCGTAGGCAATCGTGCGTTTCGTGTAGTCCCGATACCCTTGAATCGCCTCGCTTGTAAGCAACTTCATTGTGTATCCCTCCTTCTTTATATCTCAAAAGTCTCACCACAGAGCCGATACCTTACTTGGTAGCACTCTGTACTGACTTCTGGAGTCAATCCTTTGTCTGTTTCTTTTATTCCGATAGAAGTCCCCGGAACCGTACCAGCAACATCATTCTGATACTTGTAGCCTTCAGCACTCATTTCTGCATCCAGCCCAACTTCTACATAGGCAGCCTGGTTTCCCGTCTTAGGATGCGTTCCTGTTTTCATTTCTTCGCTTGCAACTGGATAGGAAACCTCAAATCCTCTTGTCTCCGGCATTATTTCAACAGTTCCTTCTGTTGTTTTCAAACCAACGCTGACTTTCGGATATTGACCTGTTCCTCCGGATTCTCCGGTCATCGGAATTTCATACTTATGTGCGGATGCTTCTGGTGCAATATCTATTCCCAATTCCGCCATACGCAAGCCATAACTTACTACTGGGGAAGTGCCGCACTGTGTATAATAGGCTGTCCATCTATGGACTCTTCCGCATAGTTCCAACTTAGCCAAAGAAGTAAATTTCATGGTAAATGCTACATGGGATTGCTTGATCTCCTTCAGCTTTTTTATAAGAGCAGCCACATTTACCACATTGTCTCCAGCTTCCAGCGTAACCGTAAAAGTGTTTACAGGACCGGACTCATCATCTACATGAGCTTTTCTGCCGCTGATATTTTCCAAAATAACTTCCATGTGGTACGGGTTCATAGGCGCTCGTTCATCACGCTTACTATAAATCAGTCTGCGTCGTTCTTCATACGAAAGTCCTTCTCGGACTGGAAGCCCATACTTTTGTTCATGGTATCGAAGTCCCCAAGTCGCAGTTTCCGGAAATGCCTGATACGGCAATTCCTCAATAATCTGTTTTGCTTCATCCATCTCTAATCCCATGATCTGAAAAATCCATTTTCCCACATAAGAATTATCATAGAATCCGCCTGAGTCCACTGAACGGAGCATCCGTTTTGCTGATTCACTGGAAGGAAATTTTTCTAAATCCATACTCATTCCTCCCTCCTACGAAAACTGAACTTCCCCGGTTTCCGGATATTCGTCCTGGTCTAACTGAATATTCTTTTCTTCACCATTTATCTTCAAATCGGCAAAGTCAAGGACTCCCGGAAGATTTGTTAGAATAGAATGAACTCTGTTGTATCGAATGATATTTTCCAATTTGGCTGATGCGTAATATTTCATGATTGCATCTTTGAAATCGGATTCAATCTGCTCTATGTTTGTGCTGCTGTCATAAGATAACCCTGTACAGCCATAGCTGATAATCTTAGTATCTGCCGCAACCACTGTAAGGTCCGCGCTTCCTGTCGGCATAAGCCTTTTCTCTCTATCATCTGGAGACATGATGTGATTATATACGGCTTTTACCAGCCTCTCATTCGCCGGTCTTCCGTTTGAATCCACCAGAACCAGCTTAACCGTTCCTGGTCCGTTCCATGTTGGAACTACAATACAATCTCCGATTCCAACAACTTCTTTCGCCCACCTCTTGTAATCTGCATCATTTCCGATGTTGGAGATCCCCTCGGATTCATAGGCTTCCATGATTCTTTCACGATACGATTCATTATCTTCTTCATCTGTTCCACCGGTAATATCTTCTTCGTTATACAATCGGCTGATACCTTCTATTGGCCTCAGCATCAGAATAACCGTTTCTGCTTTTGTGTTAGAAGCAATACCGCCATTCGCCGCAATGATTGGAACCTTAACTTTTCCTTCTTCTGGTATAATAACTTCTTCCTCTACGGAAAACTCCAAAGAAGAAGACACATCCGTTGCAGGCGTACATACTATGAATCCGGCTGCAATTCTCGTTCCGGAAACTCCCTCAAATGTAATATACCCGCTTGCCCGGTTCGCTTCCTTCCGGCTGATTCCCTTCTGTCTTCCATGCAGATCAAGCCATTCATCCCATGCCCACATTGGAAACATAAGCATCAATGTTCTAACAAGGTGGAACTGAATAAGCTCTGATTTCTCCAACGCTGTCGGCATAGTAAAATCGTAAGGAAATCCGCCCGGCATATCATCAATATCTGCCGGAAGATTATTCATCATTCTTTCCTGAATTTCCTCCGGGTTACTGCCTGACACAAAATCCGGAGCGACAAATTCAAATCTTTCATCTGCCATGTTTCTCACCTCCTTGCTCTGTTTCCAACTGTTACTGATAACGGAAACTCTTCCCATTCAATTCCTTTTACATTGAAACTGCAAACCACAGAATCTCCATTCCATGTAAAAACAAATCCCCGCACATATTCTGTACGAGGATTCACAAGCAGCGCCTCTGTTATCGTTCGCTCAATCGCCGATTCCACGGCTCCGCTACTCTTTTCTTTTATAGCAGATTCCATTTCTGTACCTATGGAATCTGAATACGCCAAACAAGTATAGCGTTCTGTGTTGACTACTTTTACACACCAAACCCGGTACGCTTCTCGTCCATCACATTCAAGTAGCTGGTTCGCTCCATTTCTCACGAAATCCCCAGCTTCCAAATCCCACAATACGCTTGGCTTATATTTTTCGTCATACTGTTCTGATTCCTGAATGAGTTCCGGTACTTCCACCGTAGGGAATAACATATTTTCGCTCATAACATACCTCCTACAACGCACTCGCCGGGGCGATTACATCAATGACTGTCACCTCATTCTGAACCCATGCAATAAGCACTCTATCGCCTGGCTTGATTGCCGGAAGAGAAACCTGATGTCCGTGTGTGCCATTTCCGGATTCGTGTCCGCTATGCTGACCCCCACCGATTTCAAAGGATAATCCTCCGGCACATCTGCATACCGTATAATCCCCTTTAGGTATCGGGATCGGAAATGTATTTGTTTTCAGGCTGTAATCTCCTTCTATGCTCCCATAATCTAAAATTAGTCCGCTTTCTCCTTGCTTTGCCATGCGCTGTGACAAAACCTTTCCCAGCTTACTCACTCCAGGATTTCCCTGATACGGCATAAGCACCACCTCCTGCTACTCAAAAGTTCCTTCATCTACCCATCCATAAACATTGCTACTGCCATCCGTGTGAATTAAGTGCCACGGGTGCGCTTTTCCGTTATTCGGGCAATTCGGATCGAATGTAATCTTTGCTTTTCCTGCTCTCGCATTATATCCAGGTGCGCCCGACCACGAAGACAGATAATGTTTCCCGCCTTTGAAATACACTATATCTCCCACATTATAAGATTTCTTTGTGACCTGGTTGTTTTTAATCACTTCCGTCACTGCCTTTTTCAAATCCATCGTCATAGATCCGCTATCTGCATCGTGCCGGATTCCTTTCACATAATAGTAATCTTTCAATGTGCCTACTGTCATGTGAACCAGATCGCCTTTTCTGATAAACGGAATATCCGGAGCCTGAACGGTAATATCTTCTTTTACCTGCCCCTTTTCGTCAATGATTTCCTGAGCTGCTGATTGTGCATCACTTACACTATCATCCTTCCCACGAATATAAATCTTCTGACGGACACCGAACTTTGTAAGCCCGTTCACAACAGCCTCTACACTGGAACGCCCATCGTCATCCTCTTGCCCGATGATTTTTACCCTGGTAATCATTCCGGATGTGCTTTTCTTATGTGACACTTGCTTTGTGTTATCTGTTTCAAAATGATATACTGTTGTATTGCTGCCCCACTCTATAACGCTAACTTTGCCTTTGGCAGCTCGGATCATGGCAGAACCTCCACCTTTTTTCTTTGCATCATCCAGAATATCTAACAGTACATCTGACAGCATTTCCGTCTTATACGCAAGTTTCCCGTGGGTGACATCCGGTCCTTCATACTTATCCATCGGAATCTGCCAGTCATCAAAGATTTTGGTAATCGCCGATTTTGTTCCTATTCCAGAGGAATAATAGATAAGCTCCTGGCTCTCCTGCAAATTATACAGTTCGTCATAGCAAGTAACATCGAACTTATCTTTGCTCCCTGAAAGTGTAGGCTTCCAATCGGTAATATACCCTCTGGCAACTTCCTCGTCTATGGAGCCGTGAGATGCAAAAACGCCGACCAAGCATCCCGGCTTTGCCAGGGATGAAATCAGTCCGGCGCTTGTCTTATCGTTTTTGGCTGTGAAGGAGATTCTAACAGCTAATTCACCGTCATTCTCCTCCCAGCCTAAGTTTTCCACAAATTCCTTAATGTTGTACTGCTTTTTATCCTCCGTCATAACTACAAGGCGGTACTTAATGTTTGCTACATCAATCATCCTACACCTCCTATGGTATCGTCAGAACTGTTCCCGGATAAATCCAATGTCCGTTATCGCTGCCTCGTCCGCCTCTATATCTCTTTGCTGTGGCTTCAATCGTAGAAGAGTTGGCGGAATAGATTTTTTGCCAGCTGGTTCCACTTCCATAGTATTTGCTTGCTATCCCCCATAAAGTATCGCCACTTTTCACTGTATGCGTTCTACTTGATTGAGGAGCCGGTGTCGGTCTTGGAACCGTCTTTTTTACAAAGGCAGCGATTTTCAATTCTGATGTTGTGTAGATCTTCAGTTCCTTATAAATTGTGAATGTAATGGAGTAGTCGATGTTCCCATAAGCTCCGGTTTCTATCGGCTCAAAATCACTGATCGTCACATCGTAATTGATATTTGTTTCAGTGACTAAGAGCCGGAGTACAGTTCCTTTTATCATCCAGTTCCGCAGAACCTTAACACATTCAGCCGGAGAGGTCCACTCACGAATCATAACCTCGTTTCTTTTAGACTTCCCGTAAAATGTTCCGTCCCATGAAATAGTCTCAGCTTCCAATCCTCTCGGAATTTTTACTGTTCCTTTTGAGATAATGTCGTAATTCTGATACTTGGTTCCGAACTTCGTTTTGATTCTTTCCGGAAGAGATTGAAATGTAAAGCTGGAACTTTTATTTGATACTTCACTCAAAAATATATCCATAACTTTACGCCTCCTTGACTGGCATATTTGAAAAGACCATTTCTAATCTTTCTGCCAATTCTCCACCGATTTCGTCTGCAAGCTCCCTCATGTGTGTGCGGACTACTCGGATAATATCCGATTCATTTCCGCCGTTTCCGTCTATACGGAATGTAGGATTAAGGCTTACATTCACATGAACTTCTGTCTTTCTTTCTCCTTCTCCAGAACCAGACTTAACTGCAACCGGTTCCGTAGATGTGGTATCTTCCATATCCCCTTCTGAGAACTCGTGATTGCCCCGTGGTGCTTTTGCAAGCGTATCATTGATGGAATTTAAGTCCTCATAGTTTTGGAACGGATTTGAGGTATATCGTGAGTTTTCTACAATACCGCCTTCGGCATATTTCTTTACACCCAAAAGCTCTCCTGCTTTTTCCCACAAACTAAGTCCTCTGCTTCTTCTCTTGCTTCCAAGAGGAATGATTGCTTCTGGTCCATCTTCTCCTACCCAGGAAAGAAGCGGTCCATTTACAATATCTCCGTTGGCATTGGATGCGATGCTCGCATTTACCGTTGCCGTTCCGGAACCGCCTCCAGAGAAACTGATTGTAGCTGACGGATTCGCCAGCTTGTAATTCGCCGTAATAGTAACTGGCGTTGTGGTATTGAAGCCCGGTGCAAACGCTGTATCAATAGCAGTTCCCGTATTTCCTTTCAAGGTTGTGATGGCTGAGTTGATCGGTCCCATATCCGTATTCTGAATTGCTCCTCCTACGCCGGTGCCAACCTGTGTGCCAATTCCTGAATAGTCAATCAGCGATAACTGCGTTGGCAGTTCTGTGCTGATATTCTCTACCAGAGGAGTGTAAGCACCTGACAAATCAGCATTTGCCATCTGCTCATAAAACTCGTTGGAAAACGGACCTACGAAGTCAACGCCTGAATAGGCTCCACTCATATCTACACTGCTGAATGCTGTTGTAATCTGCTCCTGCATACTCTGAGGTATTGTTTCCGCAACTCCACTCATCATCTCTGTAATAGCCGTCTGAGCTTCCATGCTTAGGCTGTCCAGTCCGAGCCACTGAGATGCCGTTTCAGTATCCCAAGTGGTAACATCTACACCACTCGCCATAGCATTATGAAGAGCCGTCTGCAACTTTTCTGCGGTTGTGCCTTCAATATCCGGAAGTATTCCGTCCAGTTCTGTAGCGTAGGCTTCTGCGATTGCTTCCAACTGGAAATTTTCAACAGTAACCTGCATATCGGAAATTTTCGCCTCGTATCCGTCAGCTAAAGCCTGGAGCTGTTCGTCATACTGCTCCTGAGAAATTGCACCTTCGCTTAACTGCAATTCGAGGCTGGCAATGCCAACCTTCAGTGATTCATCATATGTCTGGGTGGCACTTTCCACCTGTTCCTGTAATTCCGCCTGCAATTCCGCAAAAGAATCTGCATCCAAGTTTGCACCGCTGTACTTGATTTTCAGTGCCTTAAATTCAGCCTCCGTTTGAATATCTGATACCTTCTGTGTGATTTCCGTAATCTGATTTTGCAAGTTCGTAATTTCAGCCTGTTCATCCAGCGTAATCACACCGTCCTCCAATGCTACATTCACTTTAGCTGTCAGGTCATTTCCTAGACTGTTGATCTGTTCCTGAAGGCTCGCATAGACCGTATTCAATCCAGTAGTGACATCCACATCGGAATTAGGCTCAATCAGCAGATCAATAGCTGTCTTTGCTTCATAATGCTTACTCTCAATGTAGTCTGTTGCACTCTGGATCATGGCATCTACCCCGGCAAGGTATTCCTGAGTATCTGCATCATCAAATTTCAATCCGAGGCTTGCCTTCCAGTTCAACTTGTCCATGTTTGAAATAGCAGCTTCCATATTGCTGTATGTCTGCTCTACTTCCGCAGAGGCATCGCTAAATTTTGTTACCGCCTCTATATTGTCCCCAAATGTCATTTTTCTGGCTATGTCTTGGATTTCTTGCATGGATAATTTGACATCTCCGAAATGGCTCTGAAGATTTTCGCCAACTGCTTTCTGGAACTTCTGTCCAAATTCCTCAGCTGTCATGCTGGTATCGGCAAGTGCATCTTTCAAATCCTGAGATTCGTACTTAGCCTGTTCTTCAGCTAATGCTAATGCTTCTGCCTCTTCCTGTGCTTTTTTCAGATTCTCTTCATATTCCTTCTTTGCGCTGTCACCTTTAATCCATCCAGCGATTCCGCCTACGCCAGCGCCAATCAATCCGCCTACCACAGTACCAAGTCCAGGGATAACACTTCCGAGTGCAGCACCAGCAGCTGCGCCAGCTCCTACACCTCCGACTTTCCATGCACCGGATTCTTTATAAGCCGCCGCTTCGTCTTTGTCTTTCGAGGTAAATCCTTTGTACAGATCAAATCCACCACTAATAAGGCTTGCCCCTCCGGCAATTCCACCAGCAGTAGCTCCAAGTCCAAGAGCAGATAAAGCACCGGCAGATAGCGAAGCACCTCCTGCAAGGTTTCCGGCTCCGAGTTTTATGGCGGTATTTGCACCAAAGCCAAGTAAGCCAGTTCCCGCACTGGCACTTCCTAAAAGCCTGCGTCCAATTCCGGGAACCACTGTGGTTCCTCCTCCTGGTGCTGTTGTTGTGCTGCTTCCAAAAATACTTTTACCGAAACTAATTCCTTTTGCTCCAACACTTAACAAAGGCATCCCTACCTTTGCAATCATTGCCGCTGAAATCCACGATGAAAGATCCGCCTTATCTCCTCCCGGCAATATCTTTCCAGCATTGGAGAAAATGCCTTTGATTGCTCCCCATAGTTTTTCCTGAAGTGCATCTACATCAAATCCGTCAATCAGCCCTTTTGCGAAAGCAGAGCCTACGCTTGCCCCTTCCCCGGCAACATCTGATACATCTACTCCAAGCAATGCCAGGATTCCAGTTGAAACCGCCGTTCCGATTCCTCTTCCTAAAGAGCCGGCTTTTCCTACGAAGAAGTCATGACCTTTACTATCCCACCAATCAGAAAAAGGCTCCGCAATCAGTTCGTCCCATGCAATTCCGAATTTTCCAAATGCGTCTGCGTTTGCCCATTCATCTGTACTGGTAAACTCTGCAATCTTATCCTGAATAGACTCTATTTTCTTGTCGATAGCATCAAAAACTTTAAGACCGAACTCTTCAATCTCTGGCATATTATCCTGAAGCATTTCGGACAATGCCAAAATATACGGCTTCATTCGTTCTCCCCAGCTAAGCTGTACCGTTTCAATGGCTCCGCCTAATTGTTCTAGGGAACCCTTCAGATTATCCTGCATCGTATCTGCCATTTTATCAGCAGCACCTTCAGATTCATTGATAGCCTCTGTCAACTTCTTATAGTCCTCTTCAGAGGTATTGATGATTGCAAGCATTCCGGCCATAGCCTCTTTGCCAAATATCGTGCTGGCCGCTGCTGTCTGTTCTGTTTCAGAAAGCCCTCCCAGACTACTTCTGAGATTGTCCATAACACCCTTTAAAGATTTCATGTTTCCTTCGCTGTCTGTGAGGCTAATACCGTACTTCTTCATAGCTGCCGCCATATTGTCTGTTGGAGCTGCCATATTTGCAAGTGCTGTCTTTAACGATGTTCCGGCCATACTGCCTTTTACTGCGTTATTGGACATCAAACCAAGTGCAATAGAGGCATCCTGAATGGAATACCCCATCGCTCCCGCTACCGGTGCTATATATTTGAATGCTTCGCCAAGATCAGATACATTCGTATTGGTAGCTGATGATGCTACTGCCAGAACATCAGCAAATTCTGCGGTATCCTTTGCTTTCATTCCAAACGCCGTCAGTGCATTGGAAACAATATCCGTTGTAGTTGCCAGATCAAGACCGTCTGCTGCTGCAAGACTCATAATTCCGCCGATACCATCAACCATATCCTGAACTTGCCATCCAGCCTGAGCCATATAGGTAAATGCTTCTGCCGATTCAGTTCCTGAGAACTTCGTCTGTGCCCCCATTTCTTTCGCTTTTGCTGTCAGCTGTTCCATCTGTGATGCATTCGCATTGGAAAGAGCCTGCACCCGGCTCATGGTTGCCTCAAAATCCGCATAGGTATCAACCGTGTCCTTCAGGCTTATACTTACCCCAAGGACAGCTCCTACTTGGAAGACGGGATTTTTTAGCAGATTCAAAACACCCCTGATAGGAGCCGTTGCCAAATCAACAGCTTTCATGGTTACATTCCATGTTTTCCCGCCTACCGTTCTAAGCCCGGTTTTCAGTTTATCCAGGATAGGAGAAATTTTGTCTTTCGCCTCTAACAATACCTGATATTTCTGCTTCATCCAACTTGATAAGCTCCGCTGGGTTCTGTTTGCCGACCTATCGAACTGTGTTACTGTTCTTCCTGCCCGATCAACAGAGTTCTGAGCCCGCCTTGCCGCCTGTTCTACATCTTCTAGGCTGTCTGTGATATTTGACAGTTCTGGATCTGTATTGTCAGTGACTTCAATCGGTATTTCAATTCTTACTGTCTCTGCCATTTATTTGTCCCCTCCTTCCTTGTAAGATTCAAGCGTTACCTCCATAGAGGCAAACAAAAAAGCCCTCACTCCTGGGGGCTTCTGGTAAAATTCATCCGGCGTCATTCCGGTCTTCTGGAAAATATGATGGAGTAATGTGGCCTTTCCTCCGGCCATTATGAGTTTTTTGCCACTTCCTCCAGATTGTTGCTGTCATATCCGCTAAGTTTGTCAATGGCTTCGATGATCTTATCTTTCTCTCCACTCTTCAGCGTATACTCAATAACATCCAGCCCGTTCATAATCTGGCAGCCTTTATCATTCAGGGCATCCCAAACGCTCTTGTTATCCCACAGCTTATCTCTGTCTTCCTTCGCTGTTGCCTCGTAGATAATCGCAGAGCGATATTTTACCGTATTGGTATCTTCAGGCAACTTAATTCCGAGCTGTTTATTGCGGACATACTTTGTGTGCTTCGTTTTACACTTGTTGTACTCTTCTTCTCCAAGCGCCCGGATGTTAAATGCAAAGAACAGCACTCCATTTCTGATAATTTCGATACGCTGAGTTTCCTCTGTCTTATAATCTGCGGCAGCGATCAGTCCTTTGATAAAATCGCCCTCAAACATACGCAGCTGCGTTTTGGTCTGCTCCTCAGTAAACTCTCTTTCTTCCACCTGAGCTACATTCTTTTCCTTATCCATTCTGTTGTCCTCCTAATATAAAATATTCGGGCATTACACCGCCTTTGATGTAATGCCCTGATGGTTAACCGATTGACAGCAAGCTCTGGAGCTTCGGCGGTCTGTTTACGAAGAAGTTCCATGCTCTCTTGATAACATCTCCTACGGCGATATTCTGTAAATCTACCTGTCCTGACGGCAGGCAATCTCTGTATACAACACGCTCTTCTGAACCATTCAGGCCAGTAAGTGTTCCCTGGAAATCCCAACATGGAGTGATTCCAGATTCCATCGCCTCAAACAGTTCTACGATGAACTGATCGTCTTCTACAACTACCTGAGTCATCGTTAAATTTACTGCATAGGATGCAGATGTTTCATGTTCCTGCGGATCGCCAAGCACATTGTACTTTGCGTTGTTCCAGGTTACATTAGATGTAAAGGTTTCTACACTTGCCAGCATTACGCCGTCTTTGTTGTAGAAAGCCCCATCTTTACCGGTTCTTGCGTGCCGGGAATCTCCGGCTGCTCTTGCATTGATAGGCATTATTCATATCCTCCCTTCTTATTCCTGAGTGCTAAATCTGAACGCATACATTAAGTAAATGTGTTCAGCAGAATCCTTGTCGATGCAGTCAATTTCAAACCATGCACTGTCGCCATCTGCTTTGTAAACAGAACTTTCTGCTACTGTGCAAGCTGTCAACTTCCCTTCTTCAATCATTGCATCTCCGACGCCCTGAAGCTGACTGATGATGGTAGCACGCCCATTTGTGTCATTGTCCACCTTTCCGATAAGGGAATCCACCTGATCGTTCATTCTTGTAATCATTTCATATCTGGTTTTGGTTCTTCGGATTTTCTTCCAACCTTCATCCTGATTATCAGCCGGAGTAACCAGCGTATTGATAGCATTATCAATCCAAATCTGTCCGTTCTTATTCACACTAAGCACCAGACAGCCAGACTGCTCTGCTTTTGTCATCTGAGTAGGCGTGAGCCGTTCTCTCAGTTCCGTTACCTTATCCAAGACCGTATGTGTCAACGAAGCATTTGCCGCAACTGCCGCAATCATTCCAGCAACCTTCGCCGCCGCCTGGTATCCTTCGATTTCTCCATAAGTAGTGCTGGTTAATGCAGAGTTCAGAACATATACCATTTTCTCTGTATTAAAGGCTGCTGCATGAGCCATTCTGTCCTCTAACTCTACGGACTGCTTTTCTGCAACACATCCCTGGACAAGCTGCCCCACATCAAAAATGCGATCAAGGAACGAATCCAGAAGACCGTGTACGGCAGTATCCTCCGTATCTACGCAAGCCGTATTCATGAAATAAGGCTCGATAGCAACAAAACCATTACTATAATCCTGAGTGGTAGTCTCTGGATCAGTACCCGGTGTCATTGCTGTTTGGGTTACTGCCTCCAGCTCTCCTTTTGCTTCAGCCAGCTTTGCCACTTTGAAATTCTTAGAATCAGAAAAAGCAGCCACCAAAGCCGCCACCTCGTCTTCTCCGCCCTTCGCAAAGGATACCTTTTCAAATTCTTTCGTTCCGGAGTAAATAATGCACTCTCTCATAGTTTCGTCTGAAAGTTTATCTTTTACGGATACGGTAAATGCTTTCTTGCCTGGGTATTTTGCGGTAATAGAAACCGCATCTGTCTCTCCACCTTTCAATTTCAGCTTAACATTTCCCTCGGTTCCGCCATTTCCAACACGACAGCAAATCGCTGTGATTGCCCCGCCTTCAAATGCAAGACCGATCGCATCCGTTGTACCGCCGGTTCCAAAAATGTTCTCATATCCGTCATCTACACTTACCTCGACAGCCTGATTCAGCGGTCCCCAATCAGACTTGAACAGTATGCCAACAATTCCGTTTTTAGCCCCGGAAGCCGGTCCATCCCCTTTTTTCTGGATATTGAAATAAGAACCCGGTCTTACTTTCGTTTCTCCAAGCATGTATGTTCCTGCCATCCTATTTAACCTCCTTCTTCAAAAAGCTTGTGACAATTTTCTTAGCCTCTTCTTTCGTGGCTTCCTTTTTTCCGGCATACCGGAAAGCAGCCATTACACACTCTTTTCTTACATCTTTACCGAACACTTTCTCAGAACTTTCCGCCAGTTCTGCTACTGTGTATAAAGGCTCTGATGTGTTTTTCTCCGGTGTTTTTGCACTGGAGTTTACCTTTTTTTCCATCTTTTCAAACCTCCTAATTGGCAGAGACTCTAGCTGATGTAATCATGTGTTCTTTCGGCTTGTATCTTAAAAGCCCATAATGAACTGTTACAAAAAGCTGTCCCTCTTTCAAATAATCCGCTTTGTTATTTACCTGCAATCTCTTGATTCTCATAGGGGATTTATCCAGCATTACGACTTCTCCATCCAGAGATAGACCGTTCGCTAATGCCATCACCCATTTCAGCCGCAAATCTGCCGCCGGACATAAAACATGGACAGCAATCTTGCCGTCCATCCATGCTACCGTATTGGTTTCTCTGCTTTTTTCCACTCCTTCAAGTCTGCAATAAAATACCGGTTCACTTGGAGCCGGTGTCTTATATTCATTCATTTTATCAGCTCCGAGAACGAACGCTTCTGGAATAGTCTCTTTGATGTACTGATTTAACGCCATGACTGGATCCGGATCCGTTGTTTCCTGGCTTACATATTCCAAAATATCAAACCTGATTTCCATGCCGAAAATTCTGGTATCTGTACCTGTCTCTCTCTCCGGAATCTCGAAGGCATCTGTTCTGGACCAGGTAAAACAATAAGGAAACCCAGAATCAGGCTGAATAAGTAAATCCTTCAAGCTGTTTTTTACATCTGGTTCTATTTCCTCCGGCGGTGTACCCACTTCATCACACAGCAAACTTACTTGCAATGTTCCGGCACTTTTCCTTTCCTGATCCGCTTGCATATCCACTGTATATACAATTCTAGGATATTGCTCCCTCCATCCGACTTGATTATCTGCTGGAGCTGTCTGATAAAAAATCGCAGGATTATCGCCGAACCTTGCCAGCTTTTTTGAAATATTCTCTCTCCCTAAAAACCACTTGCGGAGAAGTTCTTCCAATGTCATCCTGTCACCTTACCCTTCATACTCATAAACAGTTTTCATGTCTTTGGTCCAACGCACTTCCCACTCGCCAGCAGCAACCTCTTCCGCCGGAAGAAAAAAATGGTTCGTGACATTGGCTATTCCTGGATGATACTGAACTGTAATCCTCTTGTCATTAACAGCGGTTACAAATCCTGCCTTTCCGTCCGGCCAGGTTCGGTGTTTCGCAAATATGAGATAACCTTTTTCAATTACCGATATGTCAAATACCTTTGACACAGAATCCACAATCAACTTCATCGTCGCACCCCCTAACTGTACGGTTCATTGTAGATAGCCACAATTTCCGGAGTGGCTTTTTCAATGATACGGTCCTTGTACGGGCGTGGAGCCATCTTGCTTGTACCATTTTCCAGGTATCCCGCATAATGCTGTTCGCTCTCCATCACCGCTACTATTTGAGTGCCACCGCTTCCGATGTTTCCACCTTTCACTTCTCCATGCCAGTTAAGGCGTAATGCACCGCTTCTTCTTGCCGGTGGTTCTCCCGGAGCTGATGCTGTGTAAGTAGCTCTGCTATAAGGCTTTTTGTAAACTCTACCGCTTCGCTGCCCTTTCAGGACTTCTAACTCCGCATTTCTTAGTGCATTTACAGCTCTGGTTCCTCGTGATATTGCTTGCCTTCCGACATTTTTTACCACTTCATCCACAGCTATTTTAAGTCTTCCTCCCGCACTCATTTCACATCAGCCCTTTCTTCCACATAGTAAATGGTGCAAACGCCAAGACTTCCAGGTTCATCTACTCCCTGAATCAGAAATACCCGATTCCCTAAAACCAGCTTATCCTCAGCTTCCGCCATAGGTTTTCCAGTCTGAACAATCGTATGCGTGATCGGATGCTGCAACTGCTCCCATCTCATTTTCTGCCGGGTATCCGCCTCTGCAAGAACTCCCTTCAGCATACAATTTCCATCATCCTGATATGCTGTCTTTGGTCTTCCGATTTCGCTCAGAGAAGTGCTACGCTGTTCTATGATAAAATCTTTCGCAAGATTGCCAGGTCTGAGATACATAAACGAACGCATCATAGCTCTTTCGCCTCCCCATTTTCCATCATTCCGGTATGGAAATATGGCTGTTTTTCTTTTCCATCAGCTCCAACTCCAAAACAGGGAACGGAAACGCAGCCATTGGCAACCTCCTTTTTTAACTTTTCATAGTCTTCTCTCCACTGCTTTGCCCTTTCTCCAAAAGAAAATGATAACGGACCGGTCTTTGTATCCGGCTCATAAGCAAATCTCCTACAAATACTTTCCAGCAATGCCAGCTTCGCTCTTTTCCATTTCCCAGGATACATTTCCAAAGCTGCCGTAATCTCAGCATCGGCAAGGGCGGATGTATCTGCTCCGCCCTCTACCATCGTATCGCCAAGTTCAAACCTCATTCTGTCCTTGCTGTTTTCACTGATCTTCTCCGGTTCGTATGTGTACTTTCTTTCCATCAGGCATCACCCTTCTCAGAATCCTCCGTCTCTAAGTTCTTTTTGAGCTGTGCTGCCCTCTCCTCAGCCGCTTTCTGTATTCCTTTTCTGGAATCCACTGCGTGAACAAGGATAAGGGCATCCATCTCTTCCATTTCTGAGATTTTCTTTGTGGCTTCTTCTGTGTTCTCCTGCAAGATAGTAAGCACCGTAATTACGCTCTGAGAACTCATGGTTGCCTCCTGGATGCCTTCTTTTGCCATAATCGGGATTGTTATAAGGGTTTCCCCATTATCGCTCTGGAATGGCAAAATAGGCGTTACTACATCTTCCGCCAAAGCTCCCGGCTCAATAGCAGCAATGTAATTGCTACGGAGCAATGCCAGCGCCCTTTCCGGCAAGACATAACCATCCGGAATCAATTCCCCATAGGTAAAACTTCTTCCGGACAGCGTAATAGGTTTTTTACAAACAAACTCGCTCATATCGCACCTCCTACACACAATTCTTCATGTAGCAAGCCAGATCATCAGCAGTCTTTCTCATATCCGTAGACATCAAACCTTCGATGAACTCAGTATGCGTACCGCCTTCTCCTTCAAACTGATCTGTTGCCATCCAGTTACCATTACCAAGCATATCCCATGTGAAGATATATCCTGCGGATGGCTCATCAATCGCCGGTGTCGGAGTTGCGTAGCAAAGAAGAGCGCCCTTGCTGTCACAAATAAACTGCATATCATCCGGCTGTCCAGGTTCAGCAACATTGTATGTGCTTTCCAGAACAGTGACTTCATCAATCTGCAAAATCTGAGCCAGAACTTGTCTGGTTACGATTGCCGGATTTGCAGTTGAGCCAGTGTACTTCACACGCTCCAGAATGTCCGGATGTTCAGTCAATGCGATATACGCATCATATCCAAGTGCCAGTTTATTCGGCTCTCTTCTACCGCTGAGCTTGATCTCTCTGCGGCGAGCATTAAAGAAATGCACCGGATCAAAGTTTGCATCGTTGAACTTCAGGAACTGATTTCCACTAGGAGAACCATCTACACCTTCAAATTCGTTTTCCCATACACCTTCATGGAAGAAATTTTTTGCGAACTGAACATCCAGATGAAGGTTCATCTGTTCAGCGGTAAATCTTACTTTGGAACGGCGTGGATCAATGGATGCCGGAGAATTGCTTCTCTGGAAGTCCAGCGTTCCAATCTGGTCGATTCCCACAATAATCTGATCCACCTCACACTTGTAGGTATTGTCGGTGTGGCCCATTACTGCCGGATTTGCTTTGCCGTATGCCGGTTTTCTCTGAACATTGTCTCTAGCAAGGTCGCCTTTCGCAAAGGTGTAATAAAAACTCGTTGTAAGAGATACCGGGCAAATTGGAAACAGCTTAGTTGCTACCCAATCGCCCGGATTTGCAAAGTATGCCATGCTCATATTGCTAAGGTATCTATTCGGCTTCCATCCTTTCATGATTCTCGCCTGAATATCACCGTTTGTTACCTGTTTGTTTCCCATAATCTTTTTCCTCCTTATGCTGTTGGCTTATATCCAGCCTTGATAAGCTGAACTCTGATAATTGTTCCAGCCTTTTCTGCTGCTGTCAGAGCAATAGCTGTAATAAAGTTACCGTTCTGGACTTTTGCTGCACATCCGTTTGCATCGGTTGTCAATTCATCTCCAACCTCGATTTTTTCACTGGCTACCCATGCTCCAATGTCTTTTACCTGAACTGTGAAGTCTGATCCATTCTTGATTTCTTCGTCCTCAGACAGCGGAATGATTCCGATTACATTTGCACCGGCAGTCGGCGTGGTCGCCTTTCCCTTTGTAAGCATTACAGCCTTTCCCTGAGCAGCTTTAATGTCTGCACCAGCGGTCACTACGATAGTAGGGCTTTCATTGATTGTAGTTCCGAGATAAGTTGCCATATCTTTTTCCCTCCTTAAATTCCATTTTCATACTCATGTACAAGCTGCGGGTTCTGCTGGCAAGCCATATCAATAGCAGCCGTTCTGCTCATGGTAGGACTCGCCGCCTGAATTTCATCTGCCTTCTTCTCAATCTTGGACCAGGCATCTGTTTCACCACCGTATCCGCCACTCTTTCCGATTTCAGTAAACATACTGGATTTGTTCACTGCCTCTACTGAAGCATCCAGAATGTTAATCATATCTGCGTATGCACTCCCGCCAGCATTTTTCAGGCTCTTCAGAACAGGAACCAGTTCCTCCGGTTTCTTTCCGATAATTTCATAGCGCTTGGCTACATCCATCAGTTCTTTTTCATCTGCTTCATCTGCTCTCTTCTGTAAACGCTGTAATTCAGCCGCTACTATCGGATGAAGACCAGCATAAATATCTTCCTGCGGAGATGCTGATTTCTTTACGCCAGGCTTTTTGCCTTTTCCACCTTCATCCTCTTCCTCCTCTTCTTCGGTTGCCTTTCCTTTTGTGTCAGCCTTTTCTACCTCGCCCGGTGCTACGCTGCATCTTTTTTCGATGTCCTCAAAAAATGCAAGTTCTGCCGGTGTCAGTAAACTCTTGTCGATCATAGTCTCTTCTTCTCCTTTCGCTACATTGCCTTTTTCAATGCTGCTTGCAGCATTGTTTGTTACCCCATCTTCTCCGCCTTCAGCTTTTGCAATCATTTCTTCAATGCGCTCTTTACTGTATCGCATGAATTTAACAGCCTCTTCTGAAGCCGGTTCGGATGACTTTTTGATTACGCTGGCTGTGGTCCCCGATGCCCACTGAGAAATTGCTGATGTCATTGTTTCTGAAAACTGTTCCAGGCTCGTCTGCATAAGCTCCTGTGCATTATCTCTTGCCTCATCATCACAAATAATGGAGCAAAGAGAGGATTGCAAAGCGTAACACATATCCCAGATTTCATCGTTGATCTGCCGCATCTTACGCTCTGCCAGCTTCTCACCGAATGTTTCTGCTCCGCCCTTCTCAATCACTTCAACGGTGGCATCTATTTCTTCCGGCTTCATTCCTGCAATTTTCCCAATAGCAGCAACGAATCTTTTCAAAACATTTTCATGCTTCGGATGTTCTTCATGTGAAGGTTCTCCTCCTGGCTTACCACTCTCATTCTTATACAGCATGATGTTCGCCTTTGGATTCGCACCCTTGTCCACAAAATCCACCTTCGTAATCTTCAAATCTTTTAATTTTGTTGCCACTTCTCCGCTTCCTCCTTTCTTGGATTTTTATAATACAAAAGACACCTTTTCGGGTGTCTGATGGATTATCATTCTTCTGTTTCCTCTACTTCCTCTCTGACTGCCTCTCCTTCTATGGAGAACATTGGGTATTCTCCGGATTTTACTTTATCCCACACATCAGGATCAGTAACACGGAATCCAATCCACCATCCCTCCGGTAATGTTCCTTCAGGAATGCCCATGACAGCCATCTTTTCTTTCGTGAACATAATGCTTTCTACCAAAACAGCGCATCCGCCTCTTTCGTGCATCTCTCCGCCTTCACGGTAGAGTTCTACGAACTGGTATGCTGCCTGTTCCAATACTTCCGGATCTACCATATCCTCCTGCAAATCTGAAATCTGCTCTCCGTTTTCTGTGATAGCCACATTAGCCCACCCGAACGCCAGCATTTCATCATCGTCTGACTTGTGTATTTTGAATTTACCTTTTAGACTCCTCTTGTGAACCTCTGATTCGCTCTGGGTTCGATTTGTTTTACTTCCAGGAGATTTTATTTCAGTATGAACCATATCGCCAAATACAAGCATTTTAACCACTCCTTCCTTCTTTGAACACCGGCGGAGATACTTCGATGTAAAGAACAGCGCAAGCGCATTTTGGATGTGCCGGAGGCGTTCTTTTCTGACCGGCAAATAAAATCTTGCCTTTGAAGTCAAATTCATCATCCATTGGTATCTGCGTCCCATCCAACGCCCTGCATATATCACACACATTGGAATCTCCGGATGTACTCCACCTTTTTTCCATCACGCCGAGAAGATTCTGGCTTTGTGCCTGTCTTATCCCTTCATCGGCTCCTTTGTTATAGGCAAACGCCATTTCTGTCTGAGCAATGTCATATGCTCGCTGCCTATGTTGCTTTTCCGCATATTTCATTGCCGCTTCTCTGGCTTTTTTTCTGGCATTTTCCGGCTTCATCTTCGGATGTTGTTCCAGCAGCTTCGCCTTTACACTGTCATAGTACCTGAAATTTGCTTTCGCCTGGGATTCTGTCAATCCTATACATGGGCGTATCACTCTGGACAGTTCATCTACTGTGTATGTTCCGTCTACATGGCGTGTCAGCATAGCTTTGATTGCTTTCTTCTGTTCCTGAGTAACCGCAGTAATGAAATCGGCGCCTCGCTCGTTTATCCACGAAAGAACAGAAGCCGTATGTGTATTAAACACAAATTCATCCGCAAAGGCATCCATGATCGGTTGCCCGAACGGACCAGCCGCCAGCGCTTTTTCCCATACCGGATACATTTTTTCAGCTACCAGTATGGAATAATCCTGCATCCATAGCCGCATAGTTTCTTCTGATATTGCCCCGTCCAGAATTGCCTGTCTGATTTCTTTATAAGTAAAGGCATCCTCTTGGTCTTTCCAGAATCCAACTAAAAACTCTACCGGTTCTTCCACATTTTCATCCAGATAATTATTTAATCGGCTCAGAACTTCTAAACTGGCTTGTGTTTTCAGCCGCCTTTTTCCTTTTACCTTCTTGAAGAGAAACATTATCCGTCCCTCCCCAGCCGTGTTTTTGCAGACTTAATGGTTTCTTCCGGCAGCTCCTCCTCTTCTTCCTCTAATCCCAAATCTGGAGGTTCATTTTGGTTTTGCTGTTTCACTCTCTTATCGTCAATAGTTCGTGTGTCAGATGTTCTTTCTGGAAGTCCGGCTGCTTCTCGGACATAATCTTCTAAACCATCATCCGGAACTAAAATTCCTACGCCAGTCATATCCTTAATGTAGGCAGCCAACTTCTGAATATCTGCATTTTCAATATCACCATGAGCCAACTTTGGATAATCGGTAATTCCGTCAAAGTGACTTCCATTAACATCTATGAGCTGAGGAATCCCCTGACTATTGAAAGTTTCACATATGATGTCCAGATATGCGCCAATCGCCATTGAAAAAAGCTCTGTTTTATCAGAGCTGAGAGCAAAACTTCCGACCTGTTGATGCCCTAGAAAAATGAAGTCTGCAAGTACAGTCATTGCCATACCGGTATCATACCTCTGAATGATAGCGTTCGTATCGAACTGCTTACTTCCTCCGGAATTGAGCAATTCAAATTCAAATCCATGCGGCTTTACGATGCCAGCCAATTCATCTACTCTGATTTTCTGAACCATCGCTTCCATGCCGGTTCTCAGTTTTACCATATCCGGATCATCTTCATCCCATATAGCAATATCTTCTGGTGCTGTGAATACGGGCAATCCAGCTAAATCCCTTTCTATTCCGATTCCCTCATATTCTTGGATCCTTCTCTTAAAATACCAGGACCGGTAGGCGTTTCTTAAAATGCTGCGTCCTTCCGGATTCCCCTTCCGGCTTTTTGTTCGGAACAGCATTGCTTTATCCATAGGAATTGTAATCAGACCGTAATTCGGAGGCGGTAGCTGTGTCATAGCAATTAAGTTGTCCTCGTCATCGTATTCCCACTGATATAGTGTTTCTTGCGCTCTAATAGGCAACTTCCTCCATCCAATCAACCCATCATTGTACTTACTTCTGGTTTTCTGATCTCTGGTCTTGCCCATTCTCCTCTTGTATACAATTTCATGGAAACTCCATCCATATGTCAGAAATGACAAAATCTCTGAAATGGTATCCGTCCATGTGTCTTGCATATCGTGCATACATTGCTCCACAAACTCTGCTGCTTCTTTGTCCTTCGGTGTATCTCCACCAGGTTCTACATTCCAGGAGGCTTGCCTGATAAGCATTTCAACAGCAAAAAGGATGGCTCCGATTGTATCATCGTTCTCAGCCATCTCTCTGTATGTTTCTATTCCCTTCTTTCCTCTGAGTTCCCGAAGAAACTCTTCGTAAAAAGTACCGCCATACCGTTTTTGACCTATCCGACCAATTTCGTCTGTTCGTGCCATTGTCTATCACCTCCTCCAATAACTTTCTTTGCTTAATCCACCCGGCGGCGGAGAAGCTGTATTCTTTGTCTCAATCTCTGCAAATGCCGAGCTGCTTGCATCTACCATATCCTTAAATTTACTTTCCGGGAATGATTCAAGCTGTGTCAAATAGCTTTCGTTCCATTCCCCCATAACGAGATCTACATTACCAGCCTGCCATTGTGCAGCAAACGGCTCCGCCCTCGCTTCCTTGCTTCCGGACTCAGGTATTGTCTTCACAACGAAGCCTGCAAGGAACTTGATATAACTCTGTGCCTGGTCTTTTCCGGCTTGTCCAGGATCTTGCGGCAATCTCTCAATCACTCGTTTATATTTCTTCTTGTCCATCATGCAAGTATTCTTGATATGCTTTCGCACATCCCCAGCGGCTAATCTTACATTGGTTACATTCGCAACAACATATCTGCCATTCTTCCGCTTGCCGATAAGAACGCCAGCCGTGTATGCCGGATCGCCGTCTTCATCCTCACTTGTTGCAGCAAGGTCCCATCCTCTTGCCCATACCGTAACATCTTCCGGAACGCTTTCCAGAAATGCTCCAATCTGGCTTCTCTTGAAGAACAGTCCTGCCGCCGGTTTGATTTTCCAGTTTCCGTAGAGCAATCGTTCTCTTTCTACAAGAGGTAATGCCTTCAGGTTTGCAAGGTAGCCCGGATCCCTCTTCATCAGAATTTGATTATCCTGAAGGGTACTTGCAATGAATGTAACGCTCTTGATTTCATCTGCATCAATTCCCCGGTCTATCAAGTCTTTCCTTGCATCCGCCCATATCAGTTCATCATTGATTCTTACCAGATACCTGATTTTCCCGCTTCTCTCCGGTATCGGGTATCCGGTGTCTGGATTTATCCACCACGCAATGAAGTCTGCTACCCATGAATCTGCATCCGGGTTGCAAGTTGCTCTGATATAAGGCTTTATATCCGCATCAGAACGATTTCGAGACATCATGTAGAAAAATTGATACCTGGTAAAGTGTGTCAATTCATCAAATCCTATCATTGTAATCTGAGAACCTTGCCAGCTTTCGCAATCATCATCACTTCCGAGATGTGCGAAGTTCACGCTTGCCCCACTTGCAAATTCCCAATGGAGTTTCGGTGTCTTCCTGGGTACAGCGTCACGAATATTTCTATATAGGCTTCTGCTGGAATCCCACAAACCGCCTTGTGCTGTTACCTGGGTATAATTCCGTCTGAAGATAACTGCACCATAATCTCCATTGTTCTTATGCCGCATTGCTTCCATGAGCAATCCGTAGGTCTTGCCACCTCCGGCAGCTCCTCCATAGATGCAAATGTCAGCAGGCGTTGCTAAAAACTGTTCTTGCGGTCCCGGCTGTGGCTTAATAATAATCCGCCCCTTACTCATGCGGATCACCGTCCCTTCCATTATCCGGGAGATAGAATACTACATCATCCTCTGTGTCAATTACCTCTTGCTTGATGAAGTTTTCAGGGTTCCTCTTATACAGATTTGACTTTCTATTATTCAGCCAGTACATCTGTGCAAGCACATCCGGAGGGCATTCTTTTTCTACCGTTCTTACTTTCAAGGGTTTTCTATTCCCGTCCGCATCCATCTCCAGTACCGTCTCCTTTTCTGTGTACCGGTATCCGATGGCACGCTCATACAATTTCTTCTCCACTTTCGCATCCGCCTGGTCCTTTCCGGCTGTCAATGCTAACATGAAACTTTCATGGTCCTTCTTCCATCTATTCAGTGTTCTGACCGATATTCCGAAGGCTTCAGCTATTTCCACATCGGTAGCACCTTTTATGGCTAAGGACCAAGCCCAGTCATCGTGGTATGCCTGGTTATATTTCAACGGTGCTGCCATGCTTTATCCTACTTCCCGGCTAGGTACTCAGCTGCCAAGTATTCAATGGCTTGCCATTTATTCTTAGAACCTATCACGCCTTCGTCCGCCATCTTCTTTACTGCTTCCTGAATAATTTCTGCCGCTTCCGCCGGTACGGCACTACTACCGAAAATGCTTGTCAGCTGTACCCATTCGCTATCTTCTGTATAACCAATGTTCTCAAACATCTGCTCCGTACACTTAATCATGGCGTGAATGGCAGCTCCAGTATTCTTAACATTGGCAAATTGCTGATACTTTGTTAAGGTTTCAAGAAATGGTTTGTACTGTTCTATATCAGCAACGCCGAGGAAATCTGGTTTTGTACTTTCCAGTGCATCAATGAGTTTCTGCAAATCTGCAATCTGGTGTGGAAGAAATGTAAATGTCAGATTCTTCCAATCAAAATCTACGGTTGGGGACAAATACTTTTCCAGCTCTGCCTCCGGTTCTTCAAGAATATCCTTTCCGGCATAGCTTTCTATCATATCATCCACATCTTCCAGCATCTTAGCCAATTCCTTCAATGTGGACTGATCGTCAAATCCGCTGATCGCATTGTGTGCAATCTGCTTTGCCACAATCTTAGAACGATTCAGGCCGCTGACATCCAAGATAACAAAGAACTCTTTAATTCCTGCATCTTTTCCGGAGCGTATTCTGTGATGCCCGGAAATAATTTCAATTCTGTTGCCGTCTTCTGTTAATGCACAAAAAGGCAGCGATTCAAGCTGACCTCTTTTCTTGATATTGTCCGTCAGTTGTCGCTGCATCTCATTTTTCATAATCCGGGCGTTTATGTCCTGCTCCCTGATACACTCAGCTGGAACTCTTGCGATAATCAGCCCAGAACCCATATCAGCTATTTGCTCGTATCGGATTTTGCTTTGGCTTTCGCTCTTTCCTTCTGCCATTTATTTTCCCTCCTTAACCATTCTGCCAGCGTTTCTTTTTCTGTCCGGTCCTTCAGCTCTGATTCATAAGTCAGCCGGAACCCCATCTTCGGATCAGGAACACGCTTTGTCAATTTCATAACTCCACGCATTTCCTTCGCTTCTGGATACTTCGTCATCTGGACTGTTTTTAGATGTCCGACCTTTTCTTTCTCCAGATCTGTGCATATCTTATATACAAATTCTCTGTTCTGAGCCAACATAGTCAACAATCTTCCCAGCCGATACTTGATATGCGGAACCGTCATTCCATACATCAGGAAAAGAGCATCCGATACCTGAGTACCAAATGCTCCCATAGTAAGCGCTGCCTTATCAACGCCAAATACACCAGCTATTTTCCCATCAATCAGAACAGCTATGTTGATCGGCGCAGAGGAGCCAACAAAGTTGTGAGTCCACAACTGACGGTAATACTGAGCTTCCGCCCTTTCAATCTGGCATAACTGCACCTTTGTCTTTTCTGTGATTTCGTAATCTCTTGGCAGCATACTACATTCCAGACAACTAAGTTTGCTTTCGCCCGGTCTGGCAATCTTCTTTCCATTAGCCAGAGCTGTTGCCTCTTCTGGTCTATTGGCTGTAAGATACACATTTACACCACTACGGACACCATATCTGGCAAATACCGGTTCTCCGGCAGTCTTTCCTGGTTCGTTTTCCTCGTAACAAAGTACCAGGCATTTTGCATCCTTGCATAAATCCATGAACTCCTGCAACCCTGTCTTCGGATCAAAGATTCCATACTCTGGTTCCTTCCAGGTCATCATGCCGCCGGTATCATAATACTTTTCAAATCCTGCGGCGTATGTTGGTGGATTCGCAATAACAATACAATGTTCATCATCCAGAACCTCATCCATATGCTTCCACATATCCAGCGCCCGGTAGTTCATTCCGTTCAGGATTCCTTTTGCTCGTTCTAGCTGCTCCCGAATATTTCTAATGTGTTCCTCCCTCCGGCTTGCCAGGTCTAACATGAAATTATAGAAATACTCCTTGCCAGCGTTCTTTACTGTGCTGAGATACTTCCACGCATACATCGCCACCGCAGGATCCAGCAATTCTTCATCGCTGAAGCCTTTGGCGTGAATCTCCAACTCGTCCAATGGTTTACCCGTTACCGCATATCCCATGATTGATGTGAACATAGAAACATCTGAAGACTCAACCTCACTCGGTTTGAACCCGGACTGAACTGCCAGATGTGACATGGCAAATGCACCAGCACACGGCTCTACGAACTTTGTGTACCCGTTCTTTCTGGCATTTTCCAAAAGCACCTTCAGGAACTTTTGTTCCGATGGAACCAGTGTTCCCAGGAAGAATGCCCCAGGATTCTGAAACATCGCCATTTCCTTTTCCTCCTTCTTTTCTGTGTATTTTATTGCCCGGAACTGTAAAACCTCTGGATTCCACAGTAAAACATCCCAGGCATAAGAAAAGCCGTTGCATAAACCAACCGCTTTACACTTTCACAACTTTATTGTGTATACTTACCAATCAGTAATTTTATATTCCCCGTGATCGGAGAAACCTCTACTGTCACATTGCACAAATCCAAGTCATAAGAAAAGCCCCACCCATTTCTGAGTGAGGCATTGTTTTTGGTCCGCCGAGCAGGAATCAAACACTGCGTCCTCCCGGTAAAGAGCCGGGTGCTTTAACACTAAGCTATCAGCGGTTAGGTATTGTAATGAGGATAAACTGTGCGGTACAAATCGCTCATGAACGATAACTGTTCATATCCGGACTCTTCTTCTCTCCGCTTCTGTTCCTCTTTCTTCCTTTGCTTCTCTCCGGGATCCGGTGACGGATCTGGAAGCTCTTCTATCTTCTGTCCCGTCTTTTCGTACCACCATTCAGCAAAGACTAATCTATGACACCATTCACCAGGTTTCCGGACATCTTCATAACAGCAAAGCACTACATCCTTTCCTTCATCCAGATACGACTGAATGATAGCCCCGATGACTGGGTATCCACTTTTTTCTAAATGTCTGAAGTACGGTTCTCTGAATCTTGCTCTATCATTTTCATTCCAGAGGTATCCCGGCGGTGCTATCTGTATGATGTCGCCGGAAATCCTATACTTCACTGGGAATCTTGGCATACTCCGGACAACTCCGACTACCGTATATTTCCCCGTTTCCAACTCCTTGTTACTAAATCTGCTGGTATACAACTTTGGCATTATTATCATTCTCCCTTCCATAGATGCCGACTAATGTTTCAATTCCTTCAGCAATTCTTGCCTTCGTGTCTTCACCCAGGGATATGTAGAACCTTTCATGTACCATGCACTCATACGCTTTCTTCATCCGCAATGACTGCTCTGCTGTGATACCAAGCCGGAAGTCCTTTGCAATCCTTAATGCTTTCTTGTACTGATGTTCTGCAACCAGACTTCTTACCATGTCACTCTTCCGAATCATTTCCATCACCTCTGTAAATTACTTTTTGGTAAGTTGCCTTATCTTCATTCTAGCCCTTTACTGTCTAGTGTCAATCGGAATCCCCTTATTTTTAAGGAGTGACATATGAGTTGTTCACGGGTTACATCTTACCATACGGTAAGTTGAACTGTCAATGCCCTCGTTTTGCCCTTGTGGTTGTCCCGTGGTTCCATTCTACCGTTCAAAGCCATCAATTCCAAAGATAAGAGCCGTCAAACGCTTGCAAGCTGCTTTAATGTCCTTGTATACGGTACGCTCATTTACAAATTCTTCTTCTGCGATTTCCTGCACTGATTTCGGCACTTTATTCAGGTATAACCCCTCAATTACCCTCCACCGGCGCTTCTCCTCATTGTACGGAGACTGTTCGCAGCTTTTTCTGTATACTTCCAGCATGGTATTCACATGGTTCATGATTACTTTTGTCCTCATTACCCCTCTCTCTATGCTTTCTATCCTTCCATCGCTATCCGACCTTCTTCCCTCCATAAGTTCGATGATGTCTACGATGTCCTCGTCCAACTCCTCATAGATTCTATATATCGCCCTCTCCCCATAATCTGAGAAATCCCGATAATGTTCCAGAAGGAGCTTCGTATTTTTGTATCTCTTATCGAACTTCGCTTTCTCTTCTTCCTTCACTTTCTGCTGGTAAGTATTTGTTGCCACCGCCGCAGCGATCTCCGCCGCCTTCTCCGCAATCGCTTCCAGCATTTCCTTACTCAGTGTTTGTCTTCCGCCATTCTTTCCCATCGGTAAAATCCTCCTTTTCGCTGATTGCCTTTTTCCTGCACTTCTGCTACAATATGTTTGCGAGACACATTGAGGATGGCCTTACTGATGGGCTGTCCTTTTCTTTTACTCTTCTATCCCTTCCGGTTCTCCCATATCTCTCGGACAATTTTCATCATCCGGATCTCCACAGAGGCATTCCCCGCTATCGCTATACCTATACGAACAATGCCAACACCGGAAGGATTTATATGCTTCCTGCTTTGTCATTTTCTCCTCACTTCCCGCATGTTGCAAAATGAGAGATATACCCGATTCCGTCAGCAACCTCCGGACTGCTTTTTTCTCCGGCAACCACCCTTCCGTCCTGCGTAACAATTCTCTCTTTTCCTCCCGGAACCGCACGATAGCTTATCAATTCTGGATTTACCGGCATATTCTTTCCGGCTGCTGTCCGAATCCATAAAATCCGGTCCCCGCAATTTCTGCAATTTCCAAATGGATTATCCGTTCTCACCGTTCCTTACCCCCTCTATTATTAGATCCAACTTATTGTTGGTTTCCCTCTGTAATCCTTATCCCATACAAACCATGCGTACATTTTTGTACCGCCATTTTTCGGCTTCTCTTGTCCATATGGAAACATTGTCACTCTGTCACTGTGTATATAAACATGACGCAAATGACTATTTTCCAGCATCTGCTTTCTTTCCTTGCTTGACAGGTAGAAAATGTTCAGTAATAAAATAACTTTGTTTGTTGCTATTCTTTGAAATTCTGCAAGCATATTCCCCTTTGTCATCAAATTGTAAGGTGGATTGGTAAACACGACCTCGCAAGCATCGTCTTCAATGTCGTACACATCCACGCCTTTGTGTCCTTTTATATAATCCGCAGTCTGTATGTCACTTGCTTTTATGTTCTCAAATCCGTAGACGTTCAAAATATCTGTAATCGCTCCTGCTCCTGCACACGGTTCATAGATTTGTTCGTATTTGTTTAATACCCCATCTGTCAGCATTGCTTCCACTGCTTTTTCAGTCGCCCATTTGGGAGTTTCATAAAAATCAAATTCATCATTTCGTTTTCTCCCTGCTATTGTGTTTCCTTGCTTATCCATAGTTTTTCTCCTTTTCTAATTCTTCATTTTTCCTTTCATCGTCAATTTCCTCCTCAAACTTTATTCCATACACCCGATACATCTCTTCAAATTTAGCCATCCCTACGGTATGCGCCTCTGTATGATGGATTCTGCACAAACATATCTTCCGATGGTTAGAGTCATTCACCTTTTCCCGATCATTCCCCATCCCGATGCTGTCTACATGATGAATTTCCCCATATCTTCCGCAAATAGCACATCTTCGATTCTTCAAGCAAGCCCATAGGTAATGATCTATGTCATCAGTCCGGTTGCTCCCGAAATCCATCAGCGGAATACCCATTTCAAGTGCCAGGTCCAACATAGTATTGATAAATTCCCTGGCTGTGTCCATAGTGCAGTCTGAAAGGGAAAACTCTTTGCAGCCAGTCCGGATAATATGTTCCAGCTTCAGCCTCTCCTTCATTTCCTCCGGTGCATACCCGGTAAAATCTGCAATATCCCGGATTGTGGCGTATGCTTTTTTTCTCTGCTCTGCGCTGATATGTCTTCCATCATCCAGCCAGATCATGCAATCTTTAATCCGTTTCTTTACTATTGCTTCTTCCAGATGTCGGTCCGGTATAAATATCTTCAAATGAGTACCATCCCGATCCGGCTTATAACCTGTTATGCCTGCGTACTCATACATCTACATCCCTCTCAATGTCGGTTTGGCTTCTCTATCTTTTCAATCTCCTCCAGTTCCGGGAATACCAGAATCTTTGACATTTCTTCCGCAAATTCCTTTGCTCCCTGGTTTTTCTGCTCAATCTGATCTGCCAAATAGCGAAGCACAATTACCAGCATACCCGCATCCGATGTAGCATATGGCTGTATCGCATTTACAATTCTTTTGGAATAATAGTCGAACCCCTGAAGGAGCATTTTGATAGCTGCCTCTGTTTTCCCCTTCTCGATCAGGTTATTCCCTCTATTCACAAAACTCTGCATCCTGTTCTTCATCGAACTCCTCCTTCTATTTTGCTGTCTGGATGATCTGACTTATGACTCCCTGTCGTTCCATGCAGCAAATCCTTCTTCGGCATATACTCTTCCCCTGTTATTTTCATCCAGTTACTTACATTCTTTGTCATAGCCTCAAGTGTTACCCCTCCGTTTCGGATAAGAAAAGCGAAACGGTCTATCAGCGATGCCTCTAATAGTTTTTTCATGTACTTTTTCCGGATGCGTTTTTTCTTATGGTGGAATGCGTATGCTCGGTATCTTCTGATTAGCTTTTGCTGCCTATCGTAATCAGATTGCACTATCTTCTGAGCTTCTTCCGGTTCAGCAATAGGCTCTGTGGCTATCTGGATGCCCTCTGGTTCTTTTTTAGGATTCCTATGGATAAATTTATTGAGTATGTTCTTAAAAACCTCTGTAAGCCGCATATAAAACCTCCTTTTTCTGGCGGTCCAGCTTGATAGCTCAACCGCCTTTGCCTTACACTACATCCTCATATCCATATCCGTCATCCTCGTCTTCTTCATGGAAATCCTCAATCCTTGCCTCTCCATCTACCGGTCCCGGAAGCGCTCCTTCATCTATCACATCTCCCTCCAATAATGGAACTCCCGGTTCTTCTTCTCGGTTCATAGCCTCCTGGAAATCCGTATCAAAGATACTTCGCTGAGAGGTATTATTTACATAAGTCAAAACATATTCCTGCTTATCTTCATCCCATACCATCGCCATCTCCGGGTTTACGCTTCCTTTTTCCTCATTCTTGATGTTAATGGCGGATGTAACCTTGTGGTCGAATTTTGGTTTCAGAATCTTTCTGGTTTCTCCCTGAATAGCCGGATCATAGTTCGGTATAAATTCCGGAACCAGCTTAATATCAATCGTGATTGTTACCTTTCCATCCATGCTCTCTTTCTCTTTCATGGTTCCAAGCGCCCTCTGCAACACAATGTCAGCATCTCTTCTCAGCTTGTCAAAAGTATCTGCCTCAATTCGTAACTCCTTGTAATCCTCCATATCGCTCACTCTCCTATCTCAAATTTTCTATATGTTTCAGAATACATTCTTTGCATCCAGGTTCTCTATAACCTACGCACTCTCTTTCAAAATCAATTTCAGCATTATCATCCAGCGGACAAGAAAAGCAATGTCTCATAAATGCTTCAATCAACAGTTCTTCATTAGGTGTCATGTTCTCCTCCAATCTGCATAATCTTCACTTCTACTCTAGGCTGCTCCGAATAATATTTCCGGAACATCCCGTCCACGATCATTGCATCATCTCTGTATGCAATACCATTGAGGCTATCGCATATAACCTTTGCGATATTGTCGAAATCCGGTTTCTTTACCGGTCTGATTTTCCCCTCTATCATTTCCTGCCGTTTTTTCTTTGAAACGCTTTTCGGAATCCCATAAAAGGCAAAAATCCGAACATCCAGCATTGCTTCATCTGGAAACCGGAAGTTATCACACTGAACTCCGTATTCTGCTTTTACCTGATTCTCATACATCACTGTATTCTTTGGTGTGTAAGCTCTGGCGAAGGTCTTTTCTCCGTCAGCAGATTTTCTTACGGATACTCTCGGTCTTCCTTTCGCTTTTGGTTCTCCATATACAGTAAACTTAACCATCGCCGCACCTCCTACTGACTCTCTAGGCTGGATTCCTCCAGCTTAGCCTGAAGGCAGAGATAGTTACTTTTTCCTTTCTCTCTCGGAACCTTAATCTGCCGGACTGTATACCCGTTCTTTACCAAAATTCCAGATACCATCTGCCGGTCTTCCTGGGTATAAATTCTTAATTCTGCAATAGGATTAAACCCATCATGTGTTACTCCGAAGAATTCCTCTGGCTGGCAATTTAACGCCCTGGCTATATTCAACAGCGCCGAGCATGGAATATCAGTCGCACCACTCTCATAATTGCTTATGGCACTTTCTCCACGCCCAGACAATTCTGCCAGTCTTTTCTGTGTTATTTTCTTTTTTTCACGAATCTCTTTTATGTTCTGTCCAACACTCTTTACATCCATGTTATCCCTCCAGTATTTTTCTTGTTTCCTCGTACCTCTGAGCCGCCTCTCTTTTTCTCCATGACACTCCGGAAAACTCCATAGGGTAGCACATTTCAAATATTCTGTCATATATTCTGGCGTATCGAATATCAGTAGCTTCCTGCATCTGCCGCAAAGTCAGATTCGTTGTGAGAATCAACGGTTTCTTGGCTCTGTATCTGTTATCAATGATTCCATATACCTTCTCCAGAGCATAATCTGTGCTTCTTTCAGCCCCCAGGTCATCAATAATCAGTAACTTCACGCTATTCAGCTTATTGGTAAATGTCTCTTCCCTCTCCCTGTCGAATCCCTGCATTTCCTGCAATATCCGGACAAACGATGTCATTACAACCGATGTATTCGCCTCCAGAAGATAATTTGCAATGCAAGCTGCGGTATAGCTTTTCCCGGTTCCAACCGTTCCCCAAAAGAGCAGGCCCTGATTTCGCTCGTACATTTTACTAAATTCAATACAGTATTTTTTTGCCACCTTCAGATGCCTTTCGTTCCCGTTCCTGATCTGATAATTCGCAAAACAAGCCGTTCTAAAAGTATCATCCATCATGCTGCTAACTTTAGCCCTCTGGATACTCCGCATTTCTTCCTCCTTCTGCATCTGCTCTTTTTTCAATCTCTCTTCCTCAGCTCTACATTTGCACATTACCGGCACTTTTTTCGGTTTACCGTCAAACCAAATGATTTCTCGCTCTTTTCTGGTATTGCACTGCCCGCAATAAAGAAGACCATCGCTCCCGATGTAATCATCGGGCAGCGAACCTGCCGAATCCGCAATACTGGCAAGCACTTTTTCTGTAACTTCTCCTATCACTTTTCATCTACTCCTTCCACTGCCCGAATGGATTATCTTCCGGCGTTTTCTCTCCCTGGATTTCTTTTGACACTCCCTCCGGAGCCGGACGCTGTATCAATCCCGGATATTTCTCATTGACCTTATCTATTACCCAGTTCAGAATTGTCATGTAGTCACTCTTGTATGTCTTTCCGGTAGATCCTTTATAGAGATTCAGCACTTCGATAAATTTCTCGGTAGCCTTTTCTCCATAACCGTATACCAGCTTGCTATACTCTTCTTCCTTCAGCGAAACATACTCTGCATATTGCTTTTTCTCAACTTTCTTTTTCACTGTCTTTCTGGGTTTTTTCTTCGCATCCATCGGACTGTCCGTAGGAGCGTCCGGTGGACTGTCCGTAGGATTATCCTTCGGATTGCTTTCAGAGCTTTCCTCAATCTGTTCTTTTTTCATGATCTCAGCTTTTTTTCTGGCTCTTTCAGCCCGTTTTCGCTCTGCATCGTACTCCTTATTTTTCAGAAACTTATACCACTGTTCCTGCCATGTGTCCCAATCATGTAGGTATAAATCTCCTTCTTCATTTTCATCAATCCAGCGCTGTGAAATGAGGCTTTCTACAATTTCCATTTTATCCAGCCCTTCACTTAATCCATTTGAGAAAACCGCCTCTGCTACATCACTTTTATCACAACTACGAAGTTTCCCGGTCTGGTCTGCATTATTCAGCCCCCATAACCACAGAGAAACAAGGATTCCGAGAGCTTCTTTCTGCGAACATCCAATATCTTTTGCCAATTCTCGGAGTTTTCCTCCTACCACATGGTCATGTACGCTAATCCATGCCAATACCATCACCACCTTTTTGATGGCGGCAGAAATGTTTCCACCGCCATTTAGAACTACTCATTTTCTGATTCTACATCTTCAGAATGGCTTTCTTCCTGAGCCGCATTTTTCTTATCCGCTTCGATTCCATTTTTCAGAACAGCCATTGCTTCCTCAAACTGTTCTACTGTCATGTTCGTAGTTGAATCCAGGCCCATATTGTTGCAAATGTACTTTACAACTGCATTTCCTTTTTTCTTTCCGTAGAATCCAGTAGCAAGGTCAAAAAACTCCTGCCGCTGTTCCTGTGAAATGTAAACCACCTCGTCACATACAGTTCCGGCTGATCCTGTTGCGCCGGTATCAAGAACCTGTCCTTTCTCTGCATCCCGATCTGTGTAACCAAATTCTTCCGCCGTATATAATCCCTGGTAATCATCAGGGAACGCTGCTCTTACCGCCTGGGAAACTGCTACTTTTTCAATCATGGTGCATGGCTTGCTTCCCCAATTCGCCATAGGCTTTCCATCCTTGAACTTCTGGTATTCCTGAAGCGATACCTCTTTGAAAGTTTCCGTTTCCTTATTGTTCAGTTCATGATAAACTCTGCACCAGCCGCCCAGAAGCGTTTCTGATGGATAGAGGCAAGTCCCTTCTTTCTGTATGATTTCCTCGCCACGCTGAACAACGATTCCTGATTTCATACCATTGTAATTCGGATTCTTAAATGCCCTCTTCATATAGGTTTCTTTTCCAATAACAAGCTGCGCCGGTTCATTTCCGAACTTAATCAGATACACTTCTCCGTATACCAGCGGATTTAACTTCTGCGCCTGACAAGTCCGGATGAAGAACAGGACTTCCTGATCGGTTACTTTACCATTACCTCTTACCAAATAATTCTTGACTGTTTCCGGCTCCAGTTTTATTTCTACGCCGCCAGCATCATACTTAACAACACTCAACATATTCTCTGCCATCTTGCTTACCTCCTGATACTCACTTTTACTGTTTCTTTATACTTGATTCCCGGAATCTGAATACTTCCCTTTGTCGCTCTAATAAGCCGCATGATTGCTTTTTCATCAACCGGTCTAATTTCCACTCCAGAAAATACAACCGGAACCTTTTCACGATCTATTGATTCAATCTCCCAATCTTTAGCTGTCCCGATACCCTTTGTCTTTGGTGTATTCATTACAACCGTTGTACTGGCGGCTACCGTTTCAACCATCTGTGCTTCTGCAAGAGCCATTTCTGCCTCCGCAAGATTACCAGCTTCCTCAGCAGCCGCTGCTTCACTCAGTTTCTTATCTCTTTCCGCTTCAGCCTCTAACCGCATCCGTTCTTCAAGCTCTCTCTTTTTCCTTTCCTGTTCTTTCTGATATGCAGCGATACTCCCTTTCAAAATTCTTTCCGCTTCCTGAAGTGGTTTCAGCATCGCTTTCTCTCTGTCGCATACCGCCTTGTGTGCCTTGTAAGCACTGTCCTTCATTGGCTTGAAAAAATCTGTGACTACTTTTGCCTGAATCTTGATTTTCTGTCCAAATTCAGCTGCTTTTTCATAATCCTCGTTGGTTAAGATTTTCAATTCTTTGGCTCGTCTCTCAACCAGGCTATTACTCTGCTGAAGTTCCTCCTCCCGCACCAGCTCTGCTGGTGTTTCTATTTTTGCTACTACTGCTTCCGTAACTTCTTTGCTCATAAAATCCTCCTATAAAATCTTTGCCATCTTTGCAATTCTTCTCAAAATCGCCGCCTTCTCGCCCATCTTAGTTTCGGTCTGATAATCTTCGATCACTTCGTCAATCAGATCATCAGCATCCTCTTTGCTTATGCAAGGATGCTTCTGCAATGTAGCGTTTCCTTTTTCCAATGCTGCTTTTACCAAACACATAACATCCGAAGGTGTACCTTCGATTTCTGCTCTCATGCCTTTTTCATCCGCAATAATCAATAACTTTGCTTTGTTCGCCATCTTCACATGACCTCCTACTTGTATTTTTGTATATGATTCCAAACTACCATCAAGGAAGAAAATACCTGCCAACTTTCTATGTCATTGGCTTTGTATCTTACCATCTGGTAGGAACCATCGCTCTTTAGATGTACGATAGCCTTTTCATCAAATCTAAACCCGTGACTCTCATATGCTCTCGCATAGGCTTCCAGTTGCACTCCGGTCAACATCCGATTTACTGTTGCTGATGTTTTGTAATCTATCAGTACCTTTTTGCCATCAATCACGCATGGCAAGTCTGCCGTTCCGGCGTACCGTAAAAATTTGTGATACACTCTGCTTTCCGTTGCCAACGGCTCCGGAGATTGCTCTTCCCAAAACTTCAGAAACGCTTCAAAATATCCTTCGTATCTCGGTTCAATATCCTCTATGCCGTACAGGGCAAAATTTTCAGCCGCATTATGTATCGCTGTTCCTCTTTCCGCCGCCATCTGCATAACACTTTCATCTATCCCACGGTACAACGCTTCGTCTAGCGGTTTCATCACTGTTGTAACACTCGGAAGAATCTGCCCTCCCAATGTATAAATATGGCGCTTATCCTCAAATCTCAGTTCTGGGAAAAATGGAAGCCCTTTCTCATTCAATTCCATCTATACCATCTCCGCTATTGTAAATTTCTCTCCAAACAGTTCCAGCATTTCTGATACTGTCATATCATCCATGCAATCCTCGCATATCGGTCCTTTTTCACTGTCATAAAACCTTTCGCCTTCAAATATCCCTACGCCGCACTCCTTGCAATTCACAACCGGTTTTGGTTCTGGTGCATTCGGACATCTGCTATCGCAAGGTGTCTTCAAACAAAGACTACACATATTCCGGTCCCTCCATTCTTGCTATAACCACTCCTATTTTCATAATTGCCACGCCGATAATCGCTCCGACCAAAGGAATCTTCCATTCTGGGCCATCCAGCGCCGAACCCATGAAGAGGAATAGAAAAAAGCCAGCTCCTATCACTTTCTCGCCTATCATGATTCGTTTCTTCTTTCGTCTTCTCACTGTGCCACTCTCCTTTCTTTCCAAAATATCGGCGTTACGAATAATCCAATGTCTATATCGCTTGTTTTTTCGCAAGCCTCTTCTAACTCCTCAACTGTCTCAATACCAAACTCGGTTTTCAGATACTCTTTTGTTTTCTCAACATCCACGAGCATCACCACTTTTCTTTATCAGCTTTTCCTTTATCAGCCGTAATTCGCTGATAGATACCGCCAACTTGTCCAGTTCTTTTGATACAGCTGTAAAATCATCTTCTTCATCCGGAGATATTTTTCCATCTTCAGCTATCTCCAGAAGTTCTCTGCGCATCTTTTCGATGTCTTTTTCATCCAGCTTTGCTATTATTCCAACCGTTACTGCTTCCAGCGTTTTAATCTCTGCCGATACCGGCTGCTGCTTTCCAAGAGGACACTGCTCTAAACAATACAGATTTTTCAACTGCGGTGCCCCATAAACATCCGCCATCATCATTATCAAATCCAGAGGTGGTACTGTGATTCCCCTCTCATAATTTGCTAAAGACGAAACAGAAATACCGAAGTATTCTGCCGCACTTTCCCGGCTTTTGAGATATACATTGTTCTTTGCTGCCAAAATCCTGCACTGGAAGTAGATGCTTATGCCCGTATTTACACATCCACAATCCATGTTCTTTTTTCTCCTTGTCTGCTAAACTAAACCTAAATGATACCGAGGCCCGAAAGAATTTTGTTCAAGTCCTCAAACTTACCGTTCGGTAAGTTGTTGTCATAAAAAATGGCGTTCATCTCATCGTATGACAGCCCGTAAAATTCAGATAATGCGATCACTTCATCTGGCTTGAACTTAACTTCTCCCCTTTCCTTCTTGCTGTATGAAACAATCGACTTCCCGATTACTTCAGCCAACTTTTCAAGGGGAATCCTCCTTCCGGCTCGAAGTTCCCGGAGCCTTGTGCTATCCATTCCTGCACCTCCTTTGTTTATTGATTATGTCATCATCTTATCTTACCGCATGGTAATTGTCAATAATGAAATTATATTTTTTGTAAGTATTATTTACTGTTCGGTAATTATACGATATGATACTTCAGAGGTGATACTATGAAAGATTTTCCCAATATTTTATACAGCCTACTTAGACAGCGTGGCATGACACAAAAGATGCTCGCAGACAAGGCGCATACAACCGAAGCAACCATTTCCCGGTATCTAACCGATACAAAGCGAATGCCACGAGCTGATCTGATTGTTTCCATTGCAGAAGCCCTGGATGTAAGTACAGATTATCTTCTTGGACTCAGCCCGATTGCCTCCAGGCAATCTTTATCTCCTGAGATGGAAGAATTGTTTTCTTGCTACTCCAAAGCATCAGAAAGTGATCGTAAGGTTATCTGGGCGGTTTTGGACAAATATCAGGCTGTTGATTTCAAGATAGCTGCATCCGGACAAGATCAATGGAATCCTAACGATTCGTCTTCTCGTCAGGCAGCTATAAAAAAATTCGAGGACGAATAGAGTACGATCTTCATATCGTCACATACCATTCTGTCTCTCTGCGGATGGAACTAAATATCTGGCAATTACAAGAACTGTTCAGCAAAAAGGCTTTTTCCTTTTTCAGCAAACGCCTTAATTCTTATGTGATTGCCTATAATGATGTTCTTCCGCTAACAGAGGCGGTCTATCAGGTATTTCACGAAATAGGTCATATCTATTACGGCCATATATCTCCAGGCAATAGCATTGCTATTTCTCTGGAATCGCAAGAACGGGTGGCAAATCATTTTGCCGCCTTTATTTTTTCAAAGATTGGAGGTGCAAAAATCATGAAAACTTTGACCGGAAACGAACACTTTACCTACGAGGGTATGCCTGCCGGGATCTTACTTAGTGACTTCTGGGCGTGGAACTCTTCTGATCTGCTGAACAATACCCTTCGTGGAGCATTGGCTGAGTTCCTCGTTGCTTCTGCAATAGGCATTGATACCAGCGAAGCCCGCCAGGACTGGACTCCCTATGATTTACTTTCTCCTTCTGGGAGAAAAATCGAAGTCAAATGCTCCGCATATCTCCAGAGTTGGAATGCTGATCGTCTTTCAAAAATACAGTTCAGCATCCGCCCAGCTCGATCATGGGATTCTGAAAATGACTTTAGTGATGATGTCAAAAGGTGGTCCGACCTCTATGTGTTCTGCTTGTACGCAAGCAAAGATCGGAGCGAAACGCCGCTTCAACTTGAACAGTGGGAATTTTATCTTCTGCCTACATCGGTTCTTGACATCCGATGCAAGGACCAGAAAAGCATTTCCCTCAGTTCTCTTCTGTCTCTTTCTCCTGCAAAAGCTACATACGAGGAATTGAGAGAGGCGGTTGAAAATCTGGACTTAGGCTCTACCCCCCCCCCCATAAGAACATCTGTTCTGATTTTTGTATCTCATTTTTTATTGCCATAGCCTGATGTGACATTCTGTTGCGTTATGGCGTGGCAGAAAGGAAAACATCATGGAAGAAAAAATACTTATTCAAGGAACTTGCAACCGCATAAAGGGTGCTTTTGTCGAAAACGGATACGGTCTTTTAACAAACCAAAGACTTATATACTCTAAACATAGTCTTGCAAAAATCGCTGCTATGGGTATTCTTGTAAATCTCACTCAGGGAAGTTACGAATTTGACATTCCGCTTTCAGACATTTCATCTGTCCAAGAGAAAAAGCGCCTATTCAACAAGGTGCTTTTGATTACTACTACTTCTGGAGAAGAGTATAGCTTCTACTTCACGGAACTTATGGAGTGGAAAATTCATCTGTCAAACCTACTTCCAGGAAAGGTAGTATAAACCAATTCGTCCGTAGGACTGTCCATCGGATTGTCCTCGGACGGACTATATATTTATATATAGATATATAGGTAATGGTACTGGTAATGGTTACATCGGATTATCCACCGGACAGTCCGTAGGATTATCCGCCGGACAGCCTTAAAAATCTTTATTTTACAGTGTTTCTATTTTTTTGCTGTCAAGTATGATCTTATACCATGCAATACGCCGGTTCCGTAACCATTGCAACAGCAATCAAAATATTTTCGTGACAGTCCTACGGACTATCCACCGGATTATCCGTAGGACGATTTTAGGAGGTTATCATGGCTTTCAAGAAAACAATAGATACCATGCCGACTCTCTGCCGCCGTGTGGCTATTTATATTCGTGTTTCTACTAATCATCAGATAGACCGGGACTCTCTTCCTCTGCAACGGGAGGAGTTGATAAACTATGCTAAATATGCTTTGAATATTGAAGACTATGAAGTGTTTGAAGATGCCGGTTTTTCTGCAAAAAATACAGACCGACCAGATTATCAGCGTATGATGAAGATGATTCGTTCTGGACTTTTCTCTCATGTGCTTGTCTGGAAGCTGGATCGTATTTCCAGGAATCTTCTTGACTTTGCCGCTATGTATGAAGAGTTGAAGCGTCTTAATGTAACTTTCGTAAGTAAAAACGAGCAGTTTGATACCAGTACCGCAATGGGCGAAGCTATGCTTAAAATCATCCTCGTTTTTGCAGAGCTGGAGCGTAAAATGACCTCTGAGCGTGTAACCGCCACAATGCTATCCAGAGCAGCTTCCGGCAAATGGAACGGTGGGCGCATCCCATACGGATTTTCCTACGACTATGATACCAGGGAATTTTCTATCTGCTCCGAAGAACAGAAAGTCGTATTGCTTATGTGTGACTTCTATGAGTCCAGCCATTCACTTCTGTATGTTTCCAGAATACTGAACGAACTTGGACACCGTACAAGAGCCGGTAATCTATGGAGTCCTGTTCAGGTACATAAAATCCTTGTCAATCCATTCAGTGTCGGAGATTATGTATACAACCAAACATCTCTCAGCACTGGAACTCAGATTCCAAATAAGGAGGAGGATTTCATCGTGTTTGAAAACCATCATCCTGCTTTGTTTCCAAAAGAACGCCAGCAGAAAATTGTCTCTCAACTTTCCAGAAACTCACGCCTCAAATCAGGCAGCAATGTCTCTGTAAAGCGGAAAAATATCCATGTGTTTTCCGGTATGATTTTCTGTGAAAACTGCGGTCAGATGCTTACCAGTAGCACCGGGAGGGCGCTGAGTGGTGACGGATGGCGACCATCTATTTACCTTTGTCCTTCCAAACGAAGGCACATCTCTGAGGGATGCCACGATACAACGGATTCTACTGTTGGAGAATTTACTATCAACTTTATACTGAATATGCTGAACGCTCAACGAAATTTTGCATTGATCCGCACCCAGGAGGACCTTCAGCGTATGCTTTTGTATGGAAAAGTATTCGATAATGTGGATCATCTTGGCGAAGAAGGTATCAAAGAAATGTTTACTGTTCTATCTGAGAATTTGCCGGAAAATACAAAATCCGGACTTAAAAAGAAATCAAGGAAACCGGCAGCTAATCCAGAAGTAACAAAGCTAAAAAAAGAACAGCAGAAATTAGAGCGAGCTATGGAACGCCTAAAGCGGCTTTATATGTATTCAGAGGATTCCATAAGCGAACAGGAATACATAACTGAACGCAACCGTATCTCTGAGGCATATGAGGACATAGAAATGCGGCTTTCTGAAATAAGCACTTGCGAACGCACCGAAAGATCCATAACAGATCAAGACTTTATCCGTCAAGCTACCGCTTTCATTATTTCAAAAAAACTCTCCGGCAGTTCGTACATAAATTATCGCCGTTTGGCAGCAAATACCGATGTGCAAATTTTGAAGGACTTCTTCAATTCCATCATCGACAGCATCACTATCAATTCAAACGGGCAGATAGGTAGTATTGTGTTCAAAAACGGTTTACTTCACCGTTTCATTTATTCTTCAGTTGACAAGAGCCAGGAATAATAACTTCCCGGCTCTTTTTCGTATCAACTATTCAGTTTATTTTTGGTGTCATTCTATAAACATGGCATCCCCAAATGAAAAGAACCTGTATCGCTCCCGAATAGCCTCCTCATATGCCTTCAGGATATGCTCTCTTCCTGCCAGAGCGCTGACTAACATCACCAGCGTAGATTCCGGCAGATGGAAATTGGTAATCAGAGAATCCAGAATCTTAAACCGGTATCCCGGATAAATGAAAATATCCGTCCATCCCGTCTTAGCCTGAAGAATACCGTCCGCTGTTGAGGCTGATTCCACAGTACGGCAGCTGGTGGTGCCTACGCAGATTACCCTGCCTCCTGCCGCCTTTGTATCATTGACTTTCTTTGCCTCCGATTCCTCCACCATATAAAACTCCGAATGCATATGGTGCTCCTGCACATTTTCCACCTTTACAGGACGGAAGGTACCAAGCCCTACATGGAGCGTCACATGGGCAATCTTAACCCCCATTTCCTCGATCTGCTTTAACAGTTCTTTTGTAAAATGAAGGCCTGCTGTGGGTGCAGCAGCAGACCCCTCATGGACTGCATACACCGTCTGATAACGGTTCTTGTCCTTTAACTGGTGGGTAATATAAGGCGGAAGGGGCATCTGGCCCAGCCGGTCTAAGATCTCTTCAAAAATACCTTCATAGGAAAACCGGATCAGGCGGTTTCCATCATCTACTGTCTCCAAAACCGTTCCTGTCAAAAGGCCGTCTCCAAAATCGATCACAGTGCCAGGCTTTGCTTTTTTTCCAGGCTTTACTAATGTCTCCCAAATATCATTTTCCCGCCGCTTTAACAAAAGCAGTTCAATCTTTGCCCCGGTGTCCTTCTTTACACCGAACAGACGGGCCGGAATCACCTTTGTATCGTTGATCACCAGACAGTCGCCTGGTCTTAAATACTCGGTGATATCCTTAAAAATACGGTGTTTCACATCACCCGTTTTCTTATCAAGCACCAGAAGCCTTGATGCGGACCGATCCTCCAGGGGATCCTGGGCAATCAGCTCCTGGGGCAGGTCAAAATAAAAATCCTTTACATCCATGATCTGTCGTTCCTCCCGCGGCGCAGTCCTCTGCGCCGGTATTTATGCGTGTTTATTTTTATTCTGCAGCCGCAGCTGAGGCAGTCTCGGTCTGGCTTTCCTCCAGCGCTGTCTGGGCTGGATCTGCGGCTGACTCAGACTGGGACGTATCCCCTTGTGTTCCGGCCTCTGTTGTTTCTGCCTCTTCGGAAGAAACCGCGCCGTCCAGGATCTGTACCTGGCTGTCCGTATCCGTTCCATCTCCGGAAATATCTCCTGTGACAACGGCCCCGTTGCTCAGGCCCTTATAGATTCCAGCCAGCAGACTGTCTGACTCAATAGCAGCCTTTAATTTGGCCTTTACCTGGCGGTTTAAAAGGCGTACTCCTTCGGTCTGATTCTGCTCTGCCACATAATCTGCTTCATCACCAATGACATTTTCACGGATCACATACCTGCCGTCGTCTCCCTTTACCACATAGCACCACATAATTCCAGGTGCCAATGTATCCACCCTACGGAATTTCACATCATAGATTACATAGACCAGATAGGAATCCTCTGTCAGCCCTTTCCGAGTGTAGCAGGTCACATCCTCATAATCCTGGACATAAGCCGCCTCCGCCTTTAGTTCCTTCCGGTAAAAATCCATATTTCCGTCATCCGCTTTGCCGAATACCTGATAGAGAGCCGCCGGATCCTGATCAATCTTTGCTTGGAAATAGGCGCCTATAAGCTCATTTACCTGAGGGTACGCGTCCTTCTCCAGATCATAGGAAGAAAAATCCGTGATCTCCTGCGTCTCATCCGTTCCTTCATCATCCGCTGCTGTGCTGTCAGAGGAAACTTCCTGATCAATCTCTCCGTTTTCCTCCGGTTCCTGCGTCTCTGGCTCCGAAGTCTGGCTGCCACTTTCCTCATCCTCACCCAGAATCTCAATAACCCCCTCCTGATCCCTGGCCGCTGTTCCAGCAAAATGGGATACAACAAACGCTCCTGCAATCAATACCGCCAGCGCAGCCCCGGCTCCCACTCCTATCCGGATCCGTTTCTTCTTATCATCATCCGGCCCTTTATAGCCTGATTTCCATCTGACCTTACGCGCCATAATTTTATCCTCCGTTCTATGCCCACAGGGGCCGTATCTTCGCTCTATTCTAGCAAAAAGACCTGCAAAATGCAACAGAAAAACCAGGAGGCCATCCCCCTGGTTTCTCTGTGTAATGCAGAATAAGGTATCAAAAATGCGTCTGATAGGAATCGAACCTACGCACGCGGCTCCGGAGGCCACTGCTCTATCCACTGAGCTACAGACGCATCTCCTTTATATTACTATACTTTTCCAAAAACTGCAACCATTTTTTTTGATTTTAGAAAATTTCTGTAACGATTCAGCAGGCGTCTTGATTGCTTTCCCAAGATTTTTGGCTGAAAGACTTGTTTTCTCTTGACAAATCCCCAGTTTGCCCTTATTCTGTTTTTAGATTCATTTTATTTCTGGACTTTCATTTTCCAACTATTCTGTAACCGCTTCGGGATTTTCTTAGAATTTTCTTTTCGTCATCTCCCTGAAAGGCTGCCTTATACAGACGATCATTATTTTATAACCGCTATGGAACTGCATTGCCAGTTTACATAAATTCAATGTATGAAGGGGGTATACATTTGGTATACGACACATTTTTAAACAAGGTAAAATCGGGAATGGAGCAGGCTTTGGGACAGGAATATGAGCTTACTCTGCGCAAAATTCCAAAAAACAACGGTCTTATCCTGGACGGTCTGTGCATCTCAAAGGGCAGGGATTCAGTAGCGCCCACGATCTATTTGAATGACTGCTACCGTCAGTATCTGGAAGGAACCTCCCTTACAGAGATCACCTCCCATCTTTTAGAGCTTTACCGCTCCAATGAGATCCCGCCTCTTATTCACCCGAATGTCCTTTCTGATTACAAAGCTATGGAATCCCGAATTGCCTGCCGTCTGGTAAACACGGCCTCCAACGAAGCCATGCTGAGGGAAATGCCCCACATTCCCTGGTTAGATCTCTCCATTGTATTCTATCTTTTTCTTCAGGAAGATGATACCGGCGTCATGACAGCTGCGATCCACCATTCCCATCTAAAGACATGGGGCATCCGCCCGGAGGAACTGTTTCATACAGCTCTCAACAATGTTTCCCGTCTCTTTCCGCCTTCCATTACAGATATGGCCCGTATTCTTGAGGACGCCGCTGGAAGCTTTGCAGCATCCGATCCTTCCTTCACCGCTCCCTTTTATGTTCTGACCAATACCAGCGGCGTCAACGGTGCAGTATGTATGCTCTATCCCAATGTACTAAAGCATTTCTCAGAGGGCATTGAACAGGATGTAGTAATCCTCCCTTCCAGTATTCATGAGGTCCTTCTTTTAGCTGATGAAGAAGGCATCTCCTATGACGAACTGAGCCAGATGGTAGCACAAATCAATACCTCCGAGGTTCTCCCACAGGATCGTCTTTCCAATCAGGTCTACCGCTACAACCGTAAATCAGATTCTATCGAGCTGGTTTCCTCAACCCTTCTTCCCCTGAACTAAATTTGGGGATTGCGCACTGCTGTCCAACTCCGCTGCCCCAGCCGGCATCCCACAGCCTTCATCTGATCCGCTGTCTGAGGGGAAGAGAAAACGCACTGTAAAAAGCTGCTGTCTGAGCAGATTTCTCTGTCCAGACAACAGCTTTTTGCAATCCTACTGCACCCAGGCTCCGGAACCGTCCACATATCTGCCATCCGGCGTCCATGTGTTCGTATACATCACTCCATTTCCGCCCATATAGTACCATCTTCCGTTTATGGACTGCCATCCGGTAGTCATGGCACCACTTCCGTCCAAATAATACCATTGCCCGTTCTGCTGCAGCCAGCCGGTCTGCATGGCTCCGCTGTTGTTCAGATAGTACCAGCGCCCGCCTACCGACTGCCAGCCAGTCTGCATCTCACCGCTTCCGTTCAGGTAATACCATACCCCATTTACGTTCTGCCAGCCGGTAGTCATGACCCCGCTTGGATTGAGATAATACCACTGGCGGTCTACTTTCTGCCATCCAGTGAGCATATAGCCGGAATTATCAAAAAGATACCAGGTGCCACTAATCTGTTTCCATCCTCCGGAAGGATATCCGCCGCCTGCATAGGAATACCACCAGCGATTTCCGTCCTGAATCCAGCGACCGCTTCCATTGTAGGTACCGGCCTCATCTTCGTCAATATAGAGAGAAGAGGAATCTTCTGACCAGTCACCTGTTTTATTGTTATAGCTGGCAATCGCCCTTACACGGAAGGTATAGTCGCCTTCCTTATTAAAATATCCAGAAAAATCAAAATAATTATTAGTCGTATTTACTGTAGTCACTGTCTTGTCGTCTCTTAAAAGCTTTACATCATAGCTTTTAGCGCCTTCTATCTCATCCCACTCAGCGGTATGGTCATTCCAGTCCAGGTTCGAGGTTCCTTCCAGCCTTCCGCCAATGCGTTTTAGTTCAACGGTCACTTCCATATAGTCACCATCATCATAAATCTTGGCTTTCTTAAACTCTGCATCACAGCCAGATACCTTAAAATGGCTTTTGCTGGTATAGGAAAAACGATAGCCCTCTCTGGCGGAAAGTTCTATCTTCACCTCAGGCACATCCCCTACTGTCCAGGTATCTTTATCCTCTGTATTTGTATACTCTGCCGATTCCACATCGTAGGTGTTATCCCCGGCGCTCACATGGATATCTCCGATATCCTCTCCTGTCTCCGGCTCCTTATCATAAGAAAACTGCAGCCGTACCGTATCAATCTTTTCGTCTGCTGCATAAGCCGTGAAAACAGACATGGCCGATAATAAGAACGCTATTGCCAGGGAAACCATTTTCTTTGTACGCATAACCACTCCTCCTCCTATTAAAATCCACTTTGTTCTTTTTGTATGATTTTATTATAAATGAAAGTTTTAATTTATGCAATTTCATAATCCTTACAAAGAGTTTACAATTCCTGAGATTTTCAGAAAAATTCTGTAATTGTTCCCCTAGTCCATCTCCAACAGCATTTTTTTAATCTCCACCATCCGGTCACGCAGTCTGGCTGCCTCCTCAAAGTTCAGCTCTGCCGCCGCCTGACGCATCTTCTTTTCCAGTTCCTTTGCCAGTTTCTTAAGCTCCTTCTCATCCATGGACTCTGGATCCTTCACATCAGAAGAATGGTCATTTTCTACTGCCTTTGAAATAGCAATCAGATCCCTTACCGCCTTTTTGATCGTGGTAGGAGTGATGCCATGAACCTCATTGTACTGCTGCTGGATCTGACGGCGGCGCCTCGTCTCCTCAATAGCGGACCGCATGGAATCTGTAACAGTATCTGCATACATGATCACATGACCCTCGGAATTTCTGGCCGCACGGCCGATGGTCTGGATCAGAGACGTCTCTGAACGGAGAAATCCTTCCTTATCTGCATCCAAAATCGCTACTAAAGTAATCTCCGGTATATCCAGGCCCTCACGCAGCAGGTTTATGCCCACCAGCACATCAAACACATCCAGACGCATATCGCGGATAATCTGTGCCCGCTCCAGGGTGTCGATATCAGAGTGGAGATATTTTACCCGTATTCCCACTTCGCGCATATAGTCCGTCAGATCCTCGGCCATCCGTTTTGTCAGGGTGGTAATCAGCACCTTATGGCGGCCCGCTACCTCCTTATTGACCTCTGAAATCAGGTCATCAATCTGCCCCTCCACCGGACGCACAAATATTTCCGGATCCAAAAGTCCCGTAGGCCGGATGATCTGCTCCACCCGCATCAGTTCATGCTCCTGTTCATATACCGAAGGAGTGGCTGAAACAAACATCATCTGATCGATCTTCCCCTCAAACTCCTGAAAATTCAAAGGCCGGTTATCCAGGGCTGAGGGCAGGCGGAATCCATAGTCCACCAGGGTCATTTTCCTGGAGCGATCTCCTGCGTACATTCCTCGTACCTGAGGAAGGGTAATATGAGACTCATCTACAATAATAAGGAAATCCTTCGGAAAATAGTCGATCAGCGTACAGGGCGGTTCTCCCGGCGCAGCGCCGGTTAAATGTCTGGAATAATTTTCAATGCCGGAGCAAAATCCCGTCTCCCGCATCATTTCCACATCAAAATTTGTCCGTTCAGAAATCCGCTGTGCCTCTAAAAGCTTATCTTCGCTCTTAAAAAATGCGACCCGTTCCTTTAACTCCTCCAGAATATGCTCTGTAGCTTCCATCATTTTCTCCTTGGGAACTACATAATGGGAGGCCGGGAAAATGGCAATGTGACCCAACTGAGCCTTTACCTCTCCTGTAACTGTATCAATCTCCATGATCCGGTCCACCTCATCCCCGAAAAATTCGATGCGAAAAGCCTCGGCGTCAGAATATGCGGGATAAATATCCAGCACATCTCCTTTTACCCGGAAACTGCCCCGTTTAAAGTCCATGTCGTTGCGGTCATACTGGATCTCAATCAATTTCCGAATCACGTCATCCCGGTCTTTCTCCATCCCCGGACGCAGAGAAATAACCATGTTCTGATAATCGATGGGACTTCCCAAACCGTAAATACAGGAAACCGATGCCACAATGATCACATCACTCCGCTCAGACAAGGCCGCCGTGGCAGAATGACGCAGCTTATCAATCTCGTCGTTGATGGCGGAGTCTTTTTCAATATAGGTATCTGTAGAAGGGACATAGGCTTCGGGTTGGTAGTAGTCGTAGTAGGAAACAAAATACTCCACTGCGTTCTCAGGGAAGAACTCCTTAAACTCGCCGTAAAGCTGTGCGGCGAGGGTTTTGTTGTGAGCGATGATGAGGGTCGGTTTCTGTAGCTGCTGGATCACATTGGCCATGGTAAAGGTCTTGCCAGAGCCTGTAACTCCCAGTAAAGTCTGGCATTGATTGCCTTCCTTGAAGCCGTTTACGAGGGCTTCGATTGCCTGGGGCTGGTCGCCGGTGGGGCTGTATTCTGAGTGTAATTTGAACTCCATAATGTGTTTTTACCTCCTTAGTGACCACTGAAAAAGTTCGTCTATTAGGCAGAAATTCGTAAAATAGAGTAGTTTCAGCCTGCCTAATAGTCGAACTTTTGCTATTTTACGAATGAAAGTCACTAAAACCTCTTTTTCAGGACGCCGCAACACTAGATAAAACCTAGCGGAATTGGCATTTCTAAAAGTCACTAAAAATTATAACATGAACCAGTAGAAATGTATAGCCATAAGATAGAACGCGCGTTCTTTTCTTATGGCTATGTTACATTTCTCTATTCCATATTATATAAGGTAATCTTCTGCTGAAATTACCACATCTATACACTCAGATATAAATGTTTTTTCTTCCTTGGAATCTGGTAAAACTTCATCAATGAACGGCTGGATTTCATCTACGCAGTCAGCAATGATTTCCCGTTTATCCCCATAAACATCCATGGTGATTAATTCCTTGGCATGGCCCATCAGCTTGGAGACTGCTTTTGGATTAAAATTATTCTTCAACAGAAGCGTACAAAATGTGCTCCGCAGGTCATGCCAACGAATATCAGGCAATTCATTTTCCTGTAAAATCTGTTTATAATATTTCCAATGGAAATCCTTACTCCTCGGTTTCCCATAATTAGAACAGCATATATAACCTGCATCTAAAAACTGGCTTTTTCTCCGACTTCGGTTCTTCTCATACACTTTCCGCTCCTCTAAAATTGCCTCAAACACATAATCCGGTATGGGCAGCGTGCGGTAGCTGGACGGAGTTTTCAATCCTACTTCCTGCTTCGTATAAGTATCAGGCGCAAAATCCTCTTTCCTTGAATTGAGTTTCTTTCCGAGCTGCCGCTCTACTCTCAATGTCCGGTTGATATAATCCACGTCTGAATACTTTACTCCATTGATTTCTCTCCGCCTCAAACCCATCAGCACATTAAACAGTACCTGCATATGGATGTGAGTCCCTTTGCTGGCTTCCAGCAGAGTCAGAATCTGTTCCATGTTCATGGTTTTCTTCGTGTCAATGGTTCTGGTATGATACTGCTGTCTTTTCACCTTTTTCGGAAGTCCGATTCCCTGTGCCGGGCTGTCTGAAATAATTTTCTTATCTACGGCATACCGCATAGAAACATTCATTACAGTTTTCACCAGCTTTGCCACAGAAACTGAGTATTCTGTCTTTTCATTATAAAGTTTCTGAATATCTCCCCGGTTCAATTCCGACATTTTTTTGCTTCCCAGAATGGGAACTACGTGGTTACGGACATTGGATTCAAAGGTGTCATAAGTTTCACTGCTGCCCACACGATTCCGTATATCTTCTTCCAGCCAAAAATACAGGAAATCTTTCACCCGGACATTGGTATAAACGATATATTTTCCGGAATGTAACTCCCCCACGGTTTTATCTCTGACGGCATTAGCCTCCTTTTCCGTTTCAAACCCTGCTTTCTGTTGCTGACGGCTGGAACCATCCATATACTTTAAAATGACACGATAACCGTATTTGCCTTTCAGGGGCATGACATTGGTTACTTCCCATTCCACATATTGCTGTAAGGTCAAATCCAATTTCATATCAGGCCACCTCGTCTGTATCTACCGGGACAAATGCCTGGTTCATAAATGCAAGGATATTTTCATTCTCGTCCATAACATCACAGTAATACTCAAAGGTGGTATGTACAGATCCATGTCCCAATAGAGCTGATATTTTAATCAAAGGCACTCCCATTTCAATCAGAATCGTCGCATACATATGGCGAAGTCCATGAACCGTCACATGGGGCAGCCCGTTTCTGCTACAAAGTTTTGTAAGCGCTATATTCATTGCCGTCAGACTATGCAGTCTGCCATTCTCCTGACAGCTGATATAATCCCTGTCCAGGTATTTACTCTCCTGCTTTTCCTTATTCAGCTGGATCACTTTTCTCCGCTTCTCCAGTTCCCGGATTACAATCTCCGGCACCCTCAGCGTCCGGAAGCTGTTTTCTGTTTTAGGATCCCGTTCCACCAAGCCATACTCCTCAATTCTGCTTCCGTTTCCTTTGCTAATCTTCGGGTCAGACGCAATCTGTCGGTTAATAAAAACGGTCCGCTGCTCAATATCAAAATCACTAAATTTCAATCCCAATATCTCACCCTTACGAAGCCCACAAAATAGTCCTAACAACACTTCTAAATACCAGTTGCTCTCCTGTGCCGCTTTCAGTAGTATCTTAATTTTTTCCTTTCCAAGAATGATGATTTTGGGTTTCTGACGCTTGTAAGGCCTGGTCCCCGTCACTGGATTATGCTTCACATATCCCTCAATCAAGGCTTCCTTAAAGGCAAGATTAAGCATTTCCCGTCCTTTATTTCCTGCGGATGGACTGATCTTAGCCACTTTCTCCAACAATCCATCAAGATAATCGGAATTTACATATTTCACTTTGATGTCATAGTCCATCTGCGGTAAAAGCAGGTTATAGATTGCATAGGCTCCTACCATTCTTGTAGTAGATTCCACTCTTCTTGAAAATACTTCCTCAAACCAGTAGATTAAGTAATCTTTCAACATGACCTCCGTATTTACCTGATGCGCCAGCTGATAGACCCGATATGCCTCTTTAAATTCTGCTTCATGCTTATCATAGCTTTTATCTGCTTCCTTACTGGTGGCAAATCCGCCCTTCTTGCTATAGCTGACTGAGCCATCTTCCTTCAGCGTCTTGGTGCGGTGATACCATGAGCCATTTTCAAAAAAGGATTTACTTTTCTTTGGATTTTCTTTCTTCAATCATTTCACCTTCCTTAACTGATTCCATTCAGCCAGTTGTCAAAAGATTGCTTGGGTACCCTGAAAAGCTTTCCAATCTTTATAACCCGGAACGGCTCCTGCTTCTGATATACCTCTTCCAAATAGGTATATACTTTGCTTCTTCCAATTCCAAGCAGTGTCTGAATTTCTTCTGCACTATATACTTTTGTTTCATTTCCTAGAGTCTCTATGGCCAGCTGCCTCCTTTCCGCCCACAGGCATTTGGGGAGGTGCTGTATGGCCTTATGATACCGCCAACGCTTCCTCCCGTCTACGATGCCAACTTTTCAGCAGCATCCTTGACATTTTCAAAATGGCTGTTCTCAGCTTCTTTTGAAACATACAACAAAACATCTCTATTTTCAGCCAAATCTCCTCTTGTATGTTCCAAAAAAACAGCTGTACCAGATGTCTGACTTACATTACATCATAAAATCGGCACAGCTGTTCTTTGAAAATGCTTTTATTCTATTTGCCACGCATCCCGAATGAGGGAATATTACAGGCCGCTGTCGGCACAGCTGTCATAACTCCGCAGCGTCGTTTTACTCGTGCGCCGCAGGGTTCCCCCTCTAGTCCGTGGGAGGTCGTGAGAAAGTATCATTATCCCCCACACTGTCATCGCAAACCGGATTGCCGCTCCGGGTCTAAGGTTTCCGTTCATCGCTCCGGCCGTCTGTCTTTACCACCTCCTTCAGACTGCCCTCATCACGCCGTACCTTATGCTGCTCATCATGTGGGTTTCGTACCTGTAATATTGTATATTCAATTTTCAATGTTCCCGAAAATAACTAACGTTGCTTCATCACTTACGAAATATCCTGCGGTTTGGCACCCTGTTTTACAGCTTTTTCAAAAATTTTTTAATCTTTTTTCTGGCTGCCAAAAGGCTCTTGGAAATGTTCTGATGGCTTACTCCTTCTGCAACAGCAATCTGCTCCACAGACATTCCCTCTGCATGGTGAAGCCAGAAACGCCGGAACTGAGTTCGTGTCAGCGCCTGCCGGATTCCTGCAATCTGCCGCTCCGCCTGTTCGGCCCTGAGCATTTCCTGCTCCATCCGCTCCAATTCTTCAAAGAACCGTTCCTCTGCCGATACAACCGGATTGATCGCATCCGCTGCTTCTTCCCATGGGATTCCGTAATCATAAAATTTCCGCATCACCTTTTCTGCTTCCTGATAGTCCTTGTCTGACCATTCCTTCCACTTCTGAAATTCTTCCTCACTGGAAAAATCCTCTCTCGTCAGCCGGATATAGGTGCCTGTTACACTTTTACATACGATTGAATCTGCTTCTCTCTTATTGATAAAATAATCATTTTTCTTATCAAACATCTGATTTCCTCCATTCGATTCATGAGTTGTTTCATAGGAACCGAATGGAGGTGGCGGCGAGCGTGCCTGGCAAAGCCTTTTGCCGTCCGTTCTAAAAATCAAAAAAATGCCAGGTAGCCCTATAAGCCATCTGACATTTCTCCATACTAATAAATATGATTGATAGATACCGCATTGTACGCTTAATAGTGCGTATCCCTGCCCATGGATGAGCCGTTGATTCGGTGGGATTTTTTTAACAATTCACCAGGAATTGTACCTCCGGCCAACACATAAAAATATCCACTCATCACTGCCCCTCTCCCAGCAGCCATAAGTGGAACGTGGTTAGAAACCCTGTCATAGATGCCGTTTTTTTTAAGACACCCAGCAAGGTTCTTTATATCCCCTTACTACGCAGTATCGTGCATATAATCACGCAGTATAGGGGAATGTAAAATACGAACACGCACGATAGAATATACTTGAGGTGAACGATAATGCAGGATCTATATTTATACGTGGGACAGCTTGTATATGAAGCAAGAAAAAAAGCAAAACTTACTCAGCAGCAATTAGCCGATCAAACCGGTATGGGACTGCGGCATATCCAAAATGTGGAAAACGGTCATGTCAATCCATCTTATGAAACTCTTTATTTCCTGATTCACCGGCTTGGTATCTCCGCTGAAACGCTGTTTCATCCGGATATGTCCGATGAAGAAAAGGAAACACAGAATTTCCTTGGAAAATACTGGACCTGTACGAAAGAAGAACGGCAGGTCATGCTTCGCACTATGGAATGTATGGCTGATGAATTTATCAAACAGCATGACAGACCAGTCAAACAAAAAAAAATCCAAATAAAACCGGCAGACGAAAATCCAAATGTCTGTCGGTTTTTCTGTGTCTCTTCTATTTTAAAATTCCCCAGCCCAATTCCATGGCAAAAGCGACCTAAAACCATCCTAATTTTGGAAAAAATAAGCAGCCAGGATTTTTTTGTTCCTAACTGCTCATTCTTCTTTTATAGGTTCTGCCGCGAAAACGTATCCTAAATTGGAAACGGTCTGTATGTAGATGGGGTGATCTTTATCTGGCTCTATTTTCTGCCTGATTCTGCTGATGGTGTTGGATATGGCGGTCAGACAGCTTTCGCTATCTGAATGCCAAACGTTTTGGAAAATCTGTTCCTTGCTGCAAAGCCAGCCAGGGTGCTGAGCCAGAAAGACCAGGACGCCATATTCGTATTTTGATAATCTTACATTTACTCCGTCCCGCAGCACACGTCGTTGATCCAAGCGGATTTCTAAGCCCGGATAGCGGAGAATGGGGGATGTAAGGGGAAATTCACGCCACCCACCTGTGTCTTGCCATACCATCAGTGAATTTTCAAGAGAATCTCCGTTGTCGTCTGTTATCCGGGCGATGATTTCTATTCTTTTCATTTCTAGCAATTCATCTCCCAATACTTTCTTTCAAGAATCATTTTTACAATTATTACATCTATCGCTTATTTTACAAAATCACTCCACATTTCTACCAAAACAAATCATAGAGCTGATCGTCAAGACTGCTTTCTCCCCACGATAGAAAACAAGGACATGGTTGCTCATAGTATAAATCATTTCATTTTCAATCGTAATATTTATCGTCCTTTCATTCTTACAAGCACTGATTGAGAATGTTGATAACATCTTCCTTTTCCATTGGAATCCATGTATAACGGAGTCCTTCTGTCTCTACACCATGTTCCGCCATTTCCTCAAATTTGCTGCTGTCAATTCCAAGCTCTGTCAAGGTTGAGGGAATTCCAAGGCTCTTAAAGAAATCTTCCAGTTCCCCGATCATGGCCTCCGCCGCTTGACGGTCATCTTCTTCTGTGATCCCCCACACAGCCCTTCCTAAATGTGCAAATCTCTTTTCTGTTTTCTCGGACAGGATATAGCGCATCCAGCGAGGCGTAATAATTGCCAAACCAACACCGTGGGTTGTATTAAAGGTGCCGGACAGTTCGTGCTCAATACCGTGGCAGCTAAAGGCTACCAGCTGATTGCCATTGCACAGCGTTGCATTATCTGCAATCGTACCTGCCCACATAAGCTGTGCGCGTGCCTCATAATTATCCGGTTCCTGAACTGCAATCGGTGCGTAATGGATAACCGTTTTCATAACGCTCTCCACCAAAAGATCACTTAAAAATGTGGATTCCGGTACAAAATACTGCTCCATCAAGTGTGAGAGAATATCTGCGGAGCCTGCCGCCGCCTGATTTGCCGGAACAGTAAAAGTATTTACCGGGTCCATAATCGCGTGCTTCGGATAGAGTAGAGGACTGAACAGTGACAGCTTCTCACCTGTTTCCGGGTTACGAATCACCGCCCCTGCATCAGCTTCACTTCCGGTAGCGGCAATCGTCGGAATTGCAATAATTGGCAATGCCTCTTTGATTTCCGCATGGCTTGTTATCATTTCCCAGGGATCGCCATCATAGAAGCATCCTGCTGCAATCGCCTTTGAACAGTCAATGACACTGCCGCCGCCAACTGCCAAGATGACATTCACCTGATGCTCTCTGCAAATGCGAATACCCTCTCGCACACTGTCGATCAGAGGATTCGAAGCGATACCGGAAACTTCATAAATTTCCCAGCCAGAAAGCAGTTCCTTGATTTTATCGTAAAGCCCCGTCTTTTTCATGCTGCTGCCACCATAAGTCAAAAGAACATTTTTCCCATAGGCTCCTACGATTTCCGGCAGATGTTCCATCTGGCCCTTTCCGAATAAAATATTAGTTGGAATACAGAATTGAAAATTTTGCATATAATTTTTCCTCCTTAATTGTTATTTTCTAATCGTTTTTAATATCATCGAATCCCTTCTATGGCCTCCAGTAAAATTTCCTCAATTTTCTCTGGGGTAAATTCCATGTACTGAGACGGCATCTCTCCATATTCCCGGATCAACTCCCGCAGGCGGTTCAAATTCAGCGGTTTCTCAACCAGCTCATTATAACAGACAGCAATTCCCAGCTTTCTGTAAATATCGAAAATGGCATCCAGACCTTCCTTCAAAAATTCCCCTGCGGTCTTTCCTTTTCGACTTACCCCAAATACATTCTCAAAATAAGAGGTAAAGACCGGATGATCCCGGTAGATATGTTTAAGCCAGTAGGGGAACATAACGGTAATTGCCTTGGAGTAGCCGATACCATAGTATGTCTGCATCAACCCTTCCAGTGGAATCAGTGTCCAGTCATATCCTTTTCCCAATCCAAAAATCCCAGTGGAATTAAGGGCGCTTGCCAGCATCAGATTTTTATATGCCTCCTGCTGATTTGTCTGTTTCATGCAGCTTTCCAAATTGAGAAGTAAAGACTTTATTATGGCCTCTGACACAGATTCCGCCATCTCGGAGCTTTCCAGGCTTAAATAACCGGTAGAAATCTGCGCTACTGAAGTCATCGTGCCATAGACAAGGATCTCCTTTGGAACAGAAGCTACGTATCGAGGATTCAGCCATGCAAACGTAGGATAAATACCGGACAAGCCCATATGAACGTGAGTTTCGTCATCATCAATCTGAGCCGAGCCGTCCATCTCGGATCCAGACGAAGGATAGGTAACAATGATATGGTATAAAAAAAGTTGACAGCTTGTTCTCAAGGATTTCATAATAAAATCAAGAGAACAAGGAGGTATTCAAAGTGGCACGTAAATATGACC
>OBXM01000166.1_pt1 | contig 91563 bp, 75 predicted proteins | sample 1538141 | NCBI WGS metagenome assembly OBXM01 (sample SAMEA2580153, study PRJEB22360) | human gut metagenome | biome: human gut; feature: human-associated habitat; material: faeces | place: Denmark | collected 2008/2010 | reverse complement strand
TACTGGACTCCATCTACCTTATACGTTACGGTATAGCTGTTAATTCCAAAGCTTCCTTCGATCACAACATCTTTTGCCGGCATCAGGAAATCTTCACCGTAATTCCAATGGCTAAATGTATACCCTTCCTTTGTCGGCTCGGATTTCAACCGGACTAATTCGTTATACTTATATACTTCCGGCTCTCCATACTGCTGTCCATCTACCTTATACGTTACTGTATAGCTGTTGATCTTATAAGAACCTTCAATCACTACGTCTCCAGCCGGCATCTTAAATCCGTTCTCATAACTCCAGCCCTTGAATGTGTAGCCTTCCCTGGACGGCTTTTCCCTCAGCGTTACCGCTGCTCCATACTCGTAGGTCTCCGTCTCTCCATACTGCTCTCCGTCTACCTTATACGTTACAGTATAGCTGTTGATCTTATAGGAGCCTTCAATTACTATGTCTCTTGCTGGCATCTCAAATGCTTCCGTGCGGCTCCAGCCACTAAATGTATAACCTTCTTTCTCCGGGCTCTGCCTTACCGTTACCAGCGTTCCGTAATTATACGTTTCCACCTCTCCAACTGGCTTTCCATCTACCTTATACGTTACTTTGTAGCTGTTGATGTCAAAGCTTCCTTCGATTACAACATTTTTTGCCGGCATATGGAACGTTCTGCCTGCTATGGAGTTTGAAAGCAGCTTCTGAATAAAGTTCTCTTTCACATCTTCACTGCTCCAGCCGCTAAAGGTATAACCTTCTCTTTCTGCGTCCGCTTTTACAGTGACTTCCTGATTATACTGGTAGGTCTCTGTTTCTCCGGTCTGCTTTCCATCTACCAGATACGTCACGGTATAATTGTTAATCGTAAAGCTTCCTTCAATTACCACATCTTTTGCGGGCATATTGAATCCGGTATCACGACTCCAGCCGCTGAAGGTATAACCTTCTTTTTCCGGGGCTTCTCTAAGAGTCACAGGTGCATTAAACTCATACGTTTCCGCTTCTCCTACCTGTTCCCCATCTACTTTGTATGTCACTTTATAGCTGTTGATTTTAAAGCTTCCCTTGATCACTACATCATGTGCCGGCATTGCAAATCCGTCTTCATGATCCCATTTGCTGAAGGTATATCCTTCCTTCTCCGGCTCTTTCTGAAGTGTTACTGCACTTCCGTATTGATACGTTTCTTCCTTGCCATAAGCACTTCCGTCTACCTCATACGTTACCTTGTAGCTGTTAATGCTGAATGACCCGTTAATGACTACATTTTCTGCAGGCATCGTAAAGTCTTCCTCATGGTCCCAGCCGCTGAAGGTATAGCCTTCCTTCTCCGGGGCTTCTTTCAGCTTCACAGCAGTTCCATACAAATACGTCTCTGCTGTTTCATAAGGTTTACCGTCTACCAGATACGTTACCGTATACTCGTTTGCAGTAAAGCTTCCTACAATCACTACATCTTCGGCCGGCATGGCGAAGTCTTCCTTCAGATTCCAGCCACTGAACTTATGCCCTTCTTTTTCCAGATCATCTCTGATTGTTACAAGCGTTCCGTACTCATAGGTTTCTATTTCTCCGGACTGTACTCCGTCTACCTGATAGGTCACTTTGTAGCTGTTAATATCAAAATGGCCTTCAATTACCACATCCTTCGCCGGCATACGGAACGTCTTTCCCGCGATAGAAGAAGACAGTAATCTTTGGATAAATGATTGCCTGACATCTTCACTGCTCCAGCCGCTGAAGGTATAGCCTTCCTTCGTTTCGTCTGCTCTTACGGTTACCTCTTCATTATACTGGTGCTTTTTCTCATCAATAACCTTTCCGTCTACCTTATAGGTTACCGTATAATCGTTGATGCTGAAGTTTCCCTTGATCTCTACATCTTTTGCAGGCATCTTAAACCCGCTGGTCTCGCTCCAGCCGCTAAAGGTATATCCCTCCTTCGTTGGCGCATCTCTCAGCGTTACATCTTCTCCAAATTTATAGGTATCTACCTTTCCATATAACTGGTCATCAACCTTATAGGTAACTGTATAGCTGTTAATCTTGAAATGTCCTTCAACCACTATATTTTCTGCAGGCATCGTAAATCCTGACTCACGGCTCCAGTGACTGAACGTATAACCTTCTTTTGCAGGTTCCTCTCTCAGTGTTACTACTGCTCCATACTTATAAGTTTCTGCTTCACCGCTTATCTCACCGTCAACTTTATACGTCACCGTATAGCTGTTGATCTTAAAGTTTCCTTCGATTACTACATCCTCTGCAGGCATCGTAAAGTTATTTTCACGATTCCAGCCACTAAATGTGTAACCTTCCGTCTCAGGTTCAGCCCTCAGCGTTACTGCACTTCCATACTTATGAGTCTCGGTATCTCCGTACTGGACTCCATCTACCTTATACGTTACGGTATAGCTGTTAATTCCAAAGCTTCCTTCGATCACAACATCTTTTGCCGGCATCAGGAAATCTTCACCGTAATTCCAATGGCTAAATGTATACCCTTCCTTTGTCGGCTCGGATTTCAACCGGACTAATTCGTTATACTTATATACTTCCGGCTCTCCATACTGCTGTCCATCTACCTTATACGTTACTGTATAGCTGTTGATCTTATAAGAACCTTCAATCACTACGTCTCCAGCCGGCATCTTAAATCCGTTCTCATAACTCCAGCCCTTGAATGTGTAGCCTTCCCTGGACGGCTTTTCCCTCAGCGTTACCGCTGCTCCATACTCGTAGGTCTCCGTCTCTCCATACTGCTCTCCGTCTACCTTATACGTTACAGTATAGCTGTTGATCTTATAGGAGCCTTCAATTACTATGTCTCTTGCTGGCATCTCAAATGCTTCCGTGCGGCTCCAGCCACTAAATGTATAACCTTCTTTCTCCGGGCTCTGCCTTACCGTTACCAGCGTTCCGTAATTATACGTTTCCACCTCTCCAACTGGCTTTCCATCTACCTTATACGTTACTTTGTAGCTGTTGATGTCAAAGCTTCCTTCGATTACAACATTTTTTGCCGGCATATGGAACGTTCTGCCTGCTATGGAGTTTGAAAGCAGCTTCTGAATAAAGTTCTCTTTCACATCTTCACTGCTCCAGCCGCTAAAGGTATAACCTTCTCTTTCTGCGTCCGCTTTTACAGTGACTTCCTGATTATACTGGTAGGTCTCTGTTTCTCCGGTCTGCTTTCCATCTACCAGATACGTCACGGTATAATTGTTAATCGTAAAGCTTCCTTCAATTACCACATCTTTTGCGGGCATATTGAATCCGGTATCACGACTCCAGCCGCTGAAGGTATAACCTTCTTTTTCCGGGGCTTCTCTAAGAGTCACAGGTGCATTAAACTCATACGTTTCCGCTTCTCCTACCTGTTCCCCATCTACTTTGTATGTCACTTTATAGCTGTTGATTTTAAAGCTTCCCTTGATCACTACATCATGTGCCGGCATTGCAAATCCGTCTTCATGATCCCATTTGCTGAAGGTATATCCTTCCTTCTCCGGCTCTTTCTGAAGTGTTACTGCACTTCCGTATTGATACGTTTCTTCCTTGCCATAAGCACTTCCGTCTACCTCATACGTTACCTTGTAGCTGTTAATGCTGAATGACCCGTTAATGACTACATTTTCTGCAGGCATCGTAAAGTCTTCCTCATGGTCCCAGCCGCTGAAGGTATAGCCTTCCTTCTCCGGGGCTTCTTTCAGCTTCACAGCAGTTCCATACAAATACGTCTCTGCTGTTTCATAAGGTTTACCGTCTACCAGATACGTTACCGTATACTCGTTTGCAGTAAAGCTTCCTACAATCACTACATCTTCGGCCGGCATGGCGAAGTCTTCCTTCAGATTCCAGCCACTGAACTTATGCCCTTCTTTTTCCAGATCATCTCTGATTGTTACAAGCGTTCCGTACTCATAGGTTTCTATTTCTCCGGACTGTACTCCGTCTACCTGATAGGTCACTTTGTAGCTGTTAATATCAAAATGGCCTTCAATTACCACATCCTTCGCCGGCATACGGAACGTCTTTCCCGCGATAGAAGAAGACAGTAATCTTTGGATAAATGATTGCCTGACATCTTCACTGCTCCAGCCGCTGAAGGTATAGCCTTCCTTCGTTTCGTCTGCTCTTACGGTTACCTCTTCATTATACTGGTGCTTTTTCTCATCAATAACCTTTCCGTCTACCTTATAGGTTACCGTATAATCGTTGATGCTGAAGTTTCCCTTGATCTCTACATCTTTTGCAGGCATCTTAAACCCGCTGGTCTCGCTCCAGCCGCTAAAGGTATATCCCTCCTTCGTTGGCGCATCTCTCAGCGTTACATCTTCTCCAAATTTATAGGTATCTACCTTTCCATATAACTGGTCATCAACCTTATAGGTAACTGTATAGCTGTTAATCTTGAAATGTCCTTCAACCACTATATTTTCTGCAGGCATCGTAAATCCTGACTCACGGCTCCAGTGACTGAACGTATAACCTTCTTTTGCAGGTTCCTCTCTCAGTGTTACTACTGCTCCATACTTATAAGTTTCTGCTTCACCGCTTATCTCACCGTCAACTTTATACGTCACCGTATAGCTGTTGATCTTAAAGTTTCCTTCGATTACTACATCCTCTGCAGGCATCGTAAAGTTATTTTCACGATTCCAGCCACTAAATGTGTAACCTTCCGTCTCAGGTTCAGCCCTCAGCGTTACTGCGCTTCCATACTCATGAGTCTCGGTATCTCCATACTGGACTCCATCTACCTTATATGTCACTTTGTAGCTGTTAATACTGAAATTTCCCTTAATTACAACATCATTTGCAGGCATCGAAAATGCTTCTTTTTGACTCCAATGGCTGAACGTATACCCGTCTTTTGTCGGTTCATCTCTAATCTCAACCATTTCGCCAAAGTCATACGATTCTTCTTCCCCGTAGAGAGCTCCATCTACTTCATATCTTACCGTATATTTGTTGATCTCAAAGTGCCCTTCGATTATCACGTTCTCTGCAGGCATTGTAAATCCACTGTCACGACTCCAGCCTTTAAAAGAATATCCTTCCTTTACTGGTTTTTCTCTTAAAGAAACATTTTCGCCATATTGATACGTTTCTACTGCACCGTATGTGGAATTGTCTACTTTATAGGTTACTGTATAACTATTAACGCCAAAGCTTCCCGTTATCTTTATATCGTGAGCAGGCATCTTAAACATTTCAGCATCTTTACCATTAATTTTCCAACCGCTAAAGCTATATCCTTTGGCAGCTGCATCGGCGGCAATTGTTACATCTTCCCCGACTCTGTATGTTTTTGTCTGAGGTAAAGAACTAACACCATCTGGTACGTTTCCTGTATATTCATACTTTACACTATAACTTTTCCTGTCATAATACAATTTAACAACCAGTTTTCCGTCACCTGTAATTGTTCTGTCTTCAGGCATTGTCAAAGCAGCATTATACTCAAATCCGTCGTTTGTGTAATCTTTCGGCGTAAATGCGGCCTTCTCTCCAGTTACTCCTGAACCAGTCTCTGTGTCAATCTCTACTAATTTATATTCCTCAGGATTTTCAACGGACTGCTGATAGTGTTCTATTGTGTAAGGAGTATCTGTATTCCTGGTATAATATAGCTTCAATACAGTACTACCATCACCTTGCACTTCTGCCTCTGTAATATTATCCACAATTCCGGAAACATACGTAAATCCCGGCATTGTTTTCTTATAATCATCATCCTTTACAATAGTTCCTGTAGTAGAATATTTGGTTGCTACGTCAGTCGTTTTTTGTGGATAACTTTTATCTAACTGCTGTGTATAATGTTCTACAGTGAATGGTATACCATCTTTTGGTTTCCAGATTGCATACAGGTCAACATTAGCATCTTTAATTACAAAAGAATTATTTGTGCCGTTTGATACATATCGAGGTGATGTCGATGCTTTATCTGTATCCCAGCCTAAGAATTCATATCCTATGCGGGTAGGTATATTATTATAATTTACACGCACAGTGGTTCCCTCGCTATAATTCTGCGTAGGCGGAACATTTTCGTTACCACCATTTGGCCAATATCTTACAGAATAAGTATTTTTATCTACTACAATACCGTCGACATGCCAATCTCCCTGATCTTTAATTACGTACCATAGAACTTTCTGCGTATCTGGATTAAAACTTTTTCCTGCTTTTTGGGCTGCTGCCGCTATAGCTGTGCCAGATGGTTCTTTTAAAATATTAGCCGCAACCATTTCAGGGTTATTATTTATTTCTATTTTATTCCTTAAGGTACCAGTTAACTGTGTCTGTGTGGTTGACGGATAATAATCACTTGCTCCATATCCATTAGGTTCAAAAGGAGCTTTCCCATCTGTTCTAATAAAGAATTTAGCCTCCTGGCCATCTGTTCCTTTCTTATTAAGCCACGTAGCATATAGTGTTATATCACTGGTAATAGTATTCGTTTTATTATCAATATTCGGCGGATACTGTACGCCTTCAATAAATGTCTGTTGAAGCATTTCTGTACCACTATGATGGCCAGACTTTTCACCATGCCAACCAACAAACTCATATCCATTATTATTTGTAAAAGGATTATCAGGTGTTATAATTTTCCCCTCATCACCCACTATCACGGTAAATGGTTCACCAGTGCCTCCATAATACTCATTAGGATCAAAGGTCACCGTTATTGTTATTGGCTCAAACCAAAAATAGAGATCTTCATTACTATTGAAACTCTGCCAACTATCTCCTTTATCTTTAAGAGAATATTCTAATTTATATTTTCTTTTAGCCTGTTGACGAATGCGAAGTACAGATTCACCGTCATATTCGTTGCCAATAGTTGCCTTCACAAATTTAAAGGACTTAAAAGCCTCACTTTCATTATTTTTTATATCTTGAGCAATATTGGAAATCATCAAGCCCGAAGTTGTAAGTGTAAAACGGTTCCACCAGTCTCCAACATAATTATTGCTACCTATCGTTTTTCCGTCAATACTCATAGTTCTAATTTTGGCAGCCATTCCTCCGTTGGTAAAATATATTGCATAGATTGAAAAATGTTCTGCCTCAAAAGCAATCATCTCGATCGAATTATTATCGGCTACGTCTACCGCGTCAGATACTGATTCGACCTTTTCAACTTCTTCAACGCTAACCTTTTCAACACTTTCAGATGTTGCATCAACATCACCGGTATCAATATGAGTAATCTCTACCTTTTCAGCTTCCGCACTCTTCTCTTCAATCGCCTTACCAGCAAATGTAACTTCTACATATCCATTTTCACTCCAGCTATTATCCAGAGCCTCCAGTTCGCCTGCTTCATTCTCCACAAACAGCTTAATATCATAAGCCAGAACCGTATTCGCGGAAGTATCTTCACCAGTCTCCTCTGCCGTCTTTTCCTTAACAGCCTCCTCAACCTTCTCCGTAACTTCCGTCACCTTCGCCACAGTTCCTGCCGGCAGAATTCCTTCTTCTGCATGAAGGCTCACGACTACATCGCCCAGAGTCTTGCTGAAATTAAATTCCGGATGCTCCCCAATCTCCGCCATCACCACAACGATTTCCTGTTCTTCCTCAATCTCCGGAACAACAAACCGTTTTACACCTGTATCTGCATTAGAAGCAGTAGCTTCGTCATCTTCTACTGCTTCAAGGCTTTCCCCATTTGCAGTTACGTGGTCAATGACATAGCCAACCTGTGGTTTTACGGTAAATGTTAAATCTTTTCCTTCTTCTACATTCTTAGCGCCCTTTACAGCAGCCGTACCAACTGGTGTAACCGTATAAGTAACGGCATAGCCTTCTTTAGACACGTCGATATGCAGCTTATTCAAAGTAGTAACATAGGCCTTTGCATAATAGGACTCATCCAATACTACCTGGCCATAGGTCTTGCCGCTGGTGGTTCCTGTCTTCGATACTTCTTCTTTTTCGTCAGCTTCAGAATCCACTACCAGAGAATCGTCCTTCTTTCCGTCTTCTCCATTAGCAGCATGATCCTTTCCATCAACTGTTGTATCGTCTGCCTTATTATCTTCCGCAGCATTTTTGTCTGCATTATCTTTATCAGCATTATCCTTATCAGAATTATCATCAATCACAGCATCGCCCTGGCCGTCGTCCGGTTTAGATACTTCGCCCTGGTCATCTGCCTTATCATCAGAAGGATCCTGATTTTCTCCGTTGTCAGGAGTCACAGCATCTGCCTTATTGTCCTCAACAGCGCTGTTTCCTTCTTCTCCATCAGGAGTCACCACAGCATCTTTATCAGCATTGCCGCCGTTGCTGCCGTCTTCTGTATTTGTATCGCTATTAACATCTTCGCTATCATGCTTATCACTGGTATCTGTGTTATCAGCCTTATCGGTTTTATCTGCGGCATCAACTTTATCTTCCTTACCTTCATCAGAAGATACCTTGTCGCTCTCCTTACTTCCCGCATCACCATTAACTGCAGTTGTAAGAATATGAGTATAATGACGGTTCAAAGTCGCTGCCGATACCAGAGAGTCCCCCTGATCGGAACCGCTGTCAGAAGAGCCGCTATCAGACGCCCCGCTGTTCGAAGATCCACTATCAGATACCCCACTGTTCCAAGACCCGCTGTTCGAATCACCACCATCAGACGATCCACTATTCGAAGCTCCGCCATCAGATGCCGCCCCACTATTCGAAGACCCACTCTCAGAATTCCCCGCTTCGGCCTTTCCGCCGTCTTCTGTCTTGTTCGTATCGCTATTCTGTACACCGCCGTTCGTTCCGGTATGGTCTTCCGGCTTCTGAACCGGCTCTTCTTTTCCTGTATTTGTATTGGAATGGTCGGTATTTTCCCCATCTACGTTTGCATCCGGGTTCTGTACCGTTCCATCATTTGTTCCGTTTCCATCACTTACATTAGCATCCGGATTCTGAACGTCATCTGCTGCATTTCCATTTTCTCCGTCTAAGCCTGCATCCGGGTTCTGAACATCACCGCTTGCCGCGCCTTCTCCGTCAATCGCTCCGCCTGCATTTGCATCCGGGTTCTGTACATCGCCGTTTGTGGTACCATTGCCGTCAGGGTTCTGTACGGTTCCGTCAACTGCTCCGTCTTCGCCGCCGGCATTGCCGTCGGGATTCTGCACTTCGCTGCCAGCTCCGCCATTAGCTCCAGTGCCTCCGGCTCCGTTTCCGTTGCCTTCACCGCCAACCGGTGCTGTCGGTGCTGTCGGTGCTTCCGCATCCAGTAAAGTGGAATTCCCCTTTACCGTTACCTTCTGAGTCGTATATCCGTCAATTCTGGAACGGAATGTCACTCTCGCATCAGAATCATTGATATACAGGAAAATGATATCCTCATCGCCTGTAATCTGATAACCTTCGGGATCGCCGTTAATACGAATAAACATACGAAGCTCTGCTCCGTCTGCATATTCCTCTTCGTCCATATCGTAAGCCGGTGCAAACTCAAATACAGAACCTGTTTCAAACAGCCTCTGATATTCCTTTGCAAGGCTTCGGTCGGATGTATCCACGCCGAGGTCCTCAAAATTAAATTCATCGCCATTATCAATGGCTGCCTGCGCAGAGTCTCTCAAATCCTCTCCGCTCATTACAAATGTAGCATTCTCTTTCTCAAAAGCAGCGGCCACATCCGCCCATGACACCATGTTAAATGAGGTCATTGTAAGAACAAATGACAGGAATCCCGCCAAACCTCTTCTTAACTTTTTCTTTAATCCCTTCATAGCTTCCCCTCTCTTACCCTTCCATCAGGGCACTCTCTCTATTTTTATGCTCATATCTGTCTTCATATAAAATCCGTCCGTCACTGCTCTCCAGTGCGGAGGTCATCAGGAGCACCAGCTCCATGAAACTTCGGAAGGCCTGTTTTTCACCGGTTTCCCTCCAGCGTATAACGCCCTGCCATGTCGAATGTTCCCGGAACAGAATCTTTATCAGAAAGGTGGCTTCTTTCCCGCCTTCCCTGTAAACGGACCACATCTTATCCGGTATAATCCTGATGTCTTCGTTCTGTCCTCCGGAATCGTCTTCCCTCAGACTGCCAAGTCCGATAAAGTGCCCCATGGCATCAGCCAGGGCTATGGTTCCTGTAAAATCTTCCAGATAATTGAGGAAGGCGTTCTGAACGCTTCCCGCCAGCAGACCGCCCTCGAAGGAGTCTACGGCGATCTGGCAGACATTTGAGGTCTTTTGTGACTGCCTCTGCTCGCCCGGTCCGTTCAGCACCCGTTCTATCCAGTAGGTCATTTGCAGAAAACTCTCAAATTCCTGTTTTTCCTGCCCTTCCAGCCAGGAGATCTCTCCCTGCCAGCTCGTGTTGTATCTGAACTTTACGTTGAGCTTAAATGTGGCCAGCGTTCCATCTTCCAGCTGATCATATTCCTGTACGGGAGGTTCAGGAAGCTTCGTTCCGCCAAATCTCCGGTAATCCATCGTTCTCTTCGGATTCGCCAACTCGTCGAATATCTGGTTCATGTGAAGCATCATCTCCAGGTAATTCTCAAACCGGATCCCCGGCGCCGTACCAGCGTGATATATGATGCCGCTCATGCAGCCATTCTCAAATCCATTTACCGATATCTTGAAGTAGCGGGAAGAGTTGCGGTTCATACTCATCTTTGCTATCGTCATAAATTTTTCCTTCTCCCTCTGTTCAGAGCTTTTGTTTATCTATTTTTATTACATTTTCTTCAAATAAATATAGTTTTACCCAGTGTCTGTAACCAGTATATACCAGAATGGTTACAAATTGGTTACATTTTAAGTTTTTTTGAAAATAATTTAAATTTATTTGTAATGTGTAACCGTAACCTTGAAAACCATATGAAATCGATGTCTGAACACGCAAAAAAGCGCCGGAAATGCCGGGAGATTACATCTCCTCACGTATTTCCGGCGCTCATTTAAAAGCTTTTATTCAGTTTTGTTCTCATGGACAGTTACAAACCCTGGCGCATCACTTCTATTTTAATTCCTGAAGTATCGATTTTCCAATCGTTCCTTCCGGCATTGTAACCCCGAAATTGTCTGTGATGGTAGCTCCGATTACGGCAAAGGTATCTTGTGACGGGATTCTTCCGCTTCCGCTCATGGAAGGAGAGTATGCCAGAAATGGGACTTTCTCTTTCGTATGATCCGTACCGGTATAGGTCGGGTCATTGCCGTGATCAGCCGTTAAGATCAGTAAATCATCTTCTTTTAGCTTGCTCAGAACGATCTGCAGCTTCTCATCAAACCGCTCGATCTCTTTACCGTAACCGATCGGGTCGCGGCGGTGTCCCCACAGCGCGTCGAAATCCACCAGATTTACGAAGCACAGGCCGTGGAAATCCTTATCCATGACTTCGATGGTCTGCTCCATTCCATGTACACTGCTCTGTGACTTATAAGCCTCCGTAATTCCTTCACCGTCAAAGATATCCTTAATCTTGCCGATACTTATCACATCGTATCCCGCTTCCTTTAAGGCATCCAGTGCGGTTGGTCCGTAGGGCTTTAACGCGTAGTCATGGCGGTTAGGAGTCCGTTTGAACTCGCCCTTCTTCCTGCCTACATACGGTCTGGCAATCACGCGGCCCACCTTCCACTCGTCTCTCATCGTCAGCTCCCTGGCGATTTCGCAGCAGTGGTACAGCTCATCAAGTCCGAAGGTCTCCTCGTTTCCGCAGATCTGAAGCACAGAATCGGCAGAGGTGTAGACGATCATGTCTCCGGTCGCGATCTCATGCTCGCCATACTCGTCTAAAATCTCTGTTCCGCTGGCCGATTTATTGCCCACGATCTTATGTCCCGTGCGCGTTTCCAGCTCCTCGATCAGTTCCTTCGGAAATCCGTGTTCGGTAAATGTCTGAAACGGTTTCGTAATATGAAGTCCCATCATCTCCCAGTGTCCGGTCATCGTGTCCTTGCCGGTACTGGCTTCATTCAGTTCTGTGTAATAGGCCAGCGGCTTCTCTGCCGGCTCTGCATGAATTAAGGGATGCAGGTTTGCAATTCCCATTTTTGCAAGATTCGGTATGTGGAAGCTCTCCATCCGCTCATCGATATGTCCCAGCGTATCCGTCCCCACGTCGCCATAGTCCGCCGCATTATCCATCGCCCCGATTCCCAGGGAATCCAGCACAATGGTAAAAATTCTGCGATATTTTTCCATATTGTATCATTCTCCTTCTGTCTGCAACACTATTTATATTGGTTCGATACTGGTATTATACTCCATAAAAATCATTTTATAAAAGGACAAATGTCTTAATGAATTATTTTTTCTAATATGATTGGGGAAAGATAAGGTGTGAGAGCTGCCGCTGAGCAGGCAGGCATCTTGTATACAGCGCGCTGCCTCTTGATTTCTCTGCTTTTTTGGTGACAATTCTGTTTACTTTTATCCAGAATATGGTATATTTGTAATTAGAAAGATTACATTTTAGGCAGACATAAATTGTATAACAAAAAGGAGACGAGGCGCAGGCCTCCATACGTTATTTATGAAAGATATCATGGATTTACACACCCATACCACCGCAAGCGGCCATGCATACAACACACTTTATGAGATGGCACGCTCTGCCTCAGAGAAAGGACTCACGCTTTTCGGTTCGACAGATCATGCACCGAAGATGCCGGGAACCTGTCATGAATTTTATTTTATTAATTTTAAAGTCATACCGCGTACCCTGTTCGGCGTAAAGATACTGATGGGGTCTGAACTCAACATTCTGGATTATACCGGCCGCATTGATTTAAGGGAAGGCATACTGGAACGTCTCGATTACACCATCGCCAGCATCCACGAGCCCTGCTACAAATGCGGTACTGTTACAGAAAATACAAATGCCTATTTAGGGGCCATCAAAAATCCTTATGTTAAAATCATCGGCCACCCGGATGACGGACGGTTTCCTATTGATTACGACACGGTCGTAGCCGCCGCCGCGGAACACCACACGCTGCTGGAGCTCAACAGCAGCTCGCTGCATTCGGCAAGCATGCGGCTCCACGCAAAAGAAAACTACCGGATCATGCTGGATTTATGTAAACATTATAAAGCATCTGTCATCATTGACAGCGACGCTCACATTGAAGCTGATGTGGGAAATCATAAACTTGCCTGGGAGCTCATCTGCGAGACCGGCTTCCCGGAAGAGCTGATTGTAAACGGTTCTCTGGACCGTCTGCTTCCGTATATCCCCAGGCTGAAGGAGTGCTTATGATCAACTTTCTGAATCTGGAATATTTTCTGGCAGCGGCCGAGGAACTTAACATCACCCGGGCAGCCAAACGCCTCTATATATCCCAGCAGTCATTAAGCAATCATATTTCCAATCTGGAAAAGGAGTTTGACGTCCAGCTGTTCAACCGGACGACACCGCTGACACTCACCTATGCCGGAAGAGCGCTGAAGCTGCGCGCCAAACAGCTGCTGGAACTAAAGGATGAGACTTACCGCCAGCTGGCCGATATTAAGGATTTTACCACCGGACAGATATCCATCGGGGTTTCTCACACGCGGGGACGTTTTCTCCTTCCCGCCATCCTGCCGGTCTACCGCGAAAAGTTTCCGAACATCGAGCTTCATCTGGTAGAAGGCAATTCATCGGAGTTAAGTACTTCCCTGATCCGGGGAGACATCGACTTGATTATTGACCTGCTTCCATTTAAAGCGGAAAACGTGGAGACCGTCACGATCTGTGAAGAAGAGATTCTTCTCATCGTTCCCGATCAGATCCTGGACAGCTTTTTCCCCGGCCGCCAGGAGGAAATTAAGCGTCAGCTGGAAGAAAATGCGGACGTGCGTTTGTTAAAAGATTGTCCATATCTTCTTATTAATAAGGGGAACCGCGTCCGGACCATTGCCGATGAAATTTTCGAGGATGCACAGATCACGCCCTCCATCGTTCTTGAAACGGAAAATATCGAAACCGTACTGGCTCTGGCGGGCAAAGGGATGGGAATCACATTTTATCCCAAGATGTTCATGTCGGGAACCGGGCTCATGACCGATCTGCCAAAGAATAAAAAGGGACTCAATTTCTATTCCCTTCCCAAAGGGCGCACCCACGGGATTCTGGCCTTCGGCTACCATAAAGGCCGCTATCTGTCCCAGGCTACGGAAGAATTTATCCGGATCGCCAGGGAAAACATATAAAAACTGATTTAATATAGAAAAAACTACGTTTTTACCTGTATTTTCGACCTTCACAGCATTGACAATCACCATTTGGTGGTGTATTATTAAATAGTAACCATTATCAGTATTATTACTATTTTAATGCAAAGGAGCTGCTATGAAGACATTGAAGTATAGCCGTCAGCGGGAATCCATCAAATCTTGTTTGATGGCCAGGCATGACCATCCGACTGCCGACGCCCTATACACATCAATCCGCGAAGAATATCCAAACATCAGCCTTGGGACTGTCTACCGCAATTTAAACCTGCTGGTGGAGTTGGGGGAAATTCAGAAGCTGACATGTGGAGATGGGGCAGATCATTTTGATGCAGACACTTCACCGCACTATCATTTCGTATGCAGGGACTGCGGCCAGGTCTACGACCTGCCTTTAAAAACCCTGGATAACATCAATCAACTGGCTCAGGAATATGCGGCCGGCCATGTTGACAGCCATACAATCTTTTTCTACGGTACCTGCAAAAATTGTTTAGAAAAAAATTTGCAATAAGTATTGACAGAAGCAAAAAGATGTGCTAAATTAATATCAGTAATCATTACTGTTATTGATTACAACAAAACAAGTTCAATAAAAACAAATATATAAAAATGAAAAGGAGACATGAATTATGAAGAAATGGGTTTGTACAGTATGCGGTTATGTTCACGAAGGAGAGACTGCTCCGGAATTTTGTCCAGTATGTAAGGTACCGGCTGAGAAGTTCAAATTACAGGAAGAGGATATGTCATGGGCAGCTGAGCATGAATTAGGAGTAGCTCAGGGCGTTCGTGAAGATATCATCAAAGATTTAAGAGCAAACTTCGAGGGTGAATGTTCTGAAGTTGGTATGTACCTGGCTATGTCCAGAGTCGCTTTCAGAGAAGGCTATCCGGAAGTTGGCATGTACTACAAGCAGGCTGCTTACGAAGAGGCTGATCACGCTTCCAGATTCGCTGAATTACTTGGCGAGTGTGTAACTGCTAGCACAAAGAAGAACCTTGAATTAAGAGTTGCTGCTGAGAACGGCGCTACTGCAGGTAAAGTTGACTTAGCAAAACGTGCTAAAGAGTTAAACCTTGATGCAATTCATGATACCGTACATGAGATGGCAAGAGACGAAGCTCGCCATGGCAAAGCATTCAAGGGTCTGCTTGACAGATACTTTGGCTAATTCATAAATATTCACTTCACCATTTTCAGGGAACGGCATAGCTTGATTATACCGTTCCCTGGTTTTCCACCGGGGGATCCGGATCGGGAACGAATTCACTCATTGAACAGTCGGGTTCATTGACACCAAAGAAAAAAATAATCAGGAGGGTTTATCACATGTCTAAATATGCAGGAACAAAAACAGAAAAGAACTTAATGGACGCTTTCGCAGGCGAGTCTCAGGCAAGAAATAAATATACATATTATGCTTCTGTAGCGAAAAAAGCTGGCTACGAGCAGATGGCTGCTTTATACTTAGAGACAGCAGATCAGGAAAAAGAGCACGCTAAAATGTGGTTCAAAGAATTCCATGGCATCGGCAGCGTTGAAGAAAACCTTGCAGACGCAGCGGAAGGTGAAAACTACGAGTGGACCGATATGTACAAGAGAATGGCTGAGGAAGCCAGAGAAGAAGGCTTCGAAGAGTTAGCCATCAAATTTGAGTTTGTTGGAAAAGTGGAAGCTGCTCATGAGAAACGTTACTTAAAGCTTCTTGACAGCTTAAAGAACGATAAGACCTTTAAGGGCGACGCTCCTCTTGGCTGGAAGTGCCGTAACTGCGGATACGTACACGAAGGACCGGAAGCTCCTGAAGTATGCCCGACATGTGCACATCCGAAGGCTTATTTTGAAAGAAAAGTTGAGAATTATTAATTCTTAATCCATAAAAGCGACTGAGGAATCCGCTGTGCAGGCGGCGGAATAACCAGTCTTTTTGAAAAATAACTCCCTACGGGAAAGGATCGTAATAGACGGATCCGTTTCCACAGGGAGTTATTTTTTTCCTGCGGTAAGGCCCGTCCCGTCTGATTCTGCATTCTATTTCTGATCTGAACCGCATAATCTGTCAGGAGGTGATCCATATGCAATCCTGTGAATTAGTAATCTCCATATCGAGTCTGGCCTGCTACATTGCCGAAGGAAAAAGTGCCGATGAAATAGCGCTTATCGCGTCTATTCTCTCACAGCTGGGCGATACGCTTGCCACGATTTCCGCGCATCAGGCTTTATGCTGCCCTCCGGAGGATACAAAAAAGTAAAAGTATGCTACAATAGAAGTATACAAAGCAGTATATTAAATAAATTCTAACTTCACCATTTAACGTATATTCTAAAGAGAAAGACTGAGGAGTTGCCACATGCAAGAGCAGGATAACAAAAGACAGGATCGCACGCGAAAACCCAGGTTCCCCGATAGATGCCCGCCTGTCCGTAAAAAACGCTTAATCCTGATTTTACTCCCGCTGTTTCTGCTCATTCTACTGCTGCTTTATTACAAAGCAGGTAATCATAAAGAACCCATCCGTCCGGTTGTCCTCGACAGCAAACCGGTTGGAATGATCTGGCCGGACAGCGACAATGGGAGTCGAAATACTGCCCAGGCATCCTTTTCCATTAAAAACCCTTCTTCTAAGACCCAAAGCGTCACGTTTCAGATTACTTATGACCTTCTCCTGTCAGAAAAACATTTCACATTTGATATAGAGCACCTGTATGTGGAAGATGAGGAGGGAACATTTCGTGAACTTCCGGATACCGTATTGGAGATTCCGGGCAATACCACCCTGTCCGTAAGAATCACGGCGGTGGATCACGAAAGCTCGATGGAGCTGACTACGAGAGGTGCTCCTGAGGTCAGGATCATTTCCCCGAATACAGAGAATTCCGGGGAATTACCAGAGAATTATACCACCGATACGAGAAGCACTGTTTTTCAAGACAGAGACGAGAAGCTGGCCTTCCTCTCCAGATATCTGGAAATGCCCTCTGAGATGATCGATGCAGCCTATCACATTGTTTATCAGGATAATTCCAAAGGGAGAGTCCCGGGTCCTTCCGATTACGATATCAGGGCGGCTTTCACAGTGGAAGCCGACGATCTCTCCCTCTGGACAAAGGACATGAAGAAAATTCTGCCGGAGCAGGTCGATCCGGGCTGGTGGGAGGACTTAAAGACCTCCGGTTTTACATGGGACATCCCGTCAAATGCCGAGTATTACAAACGGCCTGGCTCTGAAAGCTATATCGTCATCTGCCCTGACCTTCATCTGATCCTGAAAATGGTTTCGTCGCTGTCTCTTCCCCTTTCGCTTGAAGATTCTGCAGCACTGGAGGAATTCCCCGAAGAACTCTCCGGTTACGATCAGTTCAAGACGCTGGCTGCGGATGCGCTGGGATACGATCATTCTGCCGTGCCTTACATAAGAACTGCGATGACCGAAACGGTGCACGCAGCAGACGGAACGGAGCTTACGCTTATATGCTACCGGGCCATGTTTTGCAATAGCCCATTGTATGGGATCCCTGTCCTTGTCATCAGTGGAAATGGCGGCACCTCCTGTACGGTTCTCTGTGACGGCTCCTATGGAGATGAATGGTATCTGGCGGATATTGACGGAGACGGTCAGGACGAGCTTCTGATGCATCATTTAATCAGTATCACCGGAGGGGCCGGCGCCTATGAAAGTGACATCTATCGGATATCCGACGGCAGTCCGGCCAAAATATTCGGCAGTCCGGAGTGGGATGGCGATAATTATTTTGATACGTATTTTACTCTTCATTTGTCGGAAGGATATACCCATACGGTACAAAACGGTTCTACAGGTTTTTACACTACTTTCACACGCAAAGGCCCGGAAGGAAATCCCTACTTTGACGCGGACGGGAATCTCACCGACGAGGGCAGGGAGAACAATGAAACGGATTGGCTGAGTGCGGATCCTTATTTCTATCTTTTCACGCCTGTGGACGCGGACGGCGACGGTGTCTTCGAAATTATGACTGCCCAGTATACGTATCTCTATGGGCGCTCCGATGGGCTGGGAGCCGCGTATACCCTTCTCAAATGGGACAGCGGCATGGAACGAATGTATATCATGAAAGCCGGCTTCTGGCCCTATGAGGATCACGAGGAGGACGATCAGGAATATTCCGAACGGTGGGAAGAATATGAAAACACCTGGTATAAGAAGGACCAGCCGGATCCAGGCGATTTACTCGATTCCAGGGCGCTTATCAAAGCAGCCAGCAACCAGATCCGTGCGATAGATTTTCACGTCAGGCAGTTCCCGATCAACGATTCTCTGTACGACGCGGCGGCAGATAAAATCTACAGGGAAGCCTTTTACAAGGCTGTAACCAACCAGAAACCGGTGCTTTGCAGGGCGTACCGGTCTCTGGATTACGAAGAAGATACGTATCAGAATATCCTTCGAAGCGAATATCTAAGTGATCAGGAGTTTCTGAGACAGGAACTGAAACAGGACTCCAGCTACTATTATACGGACTATGACGGCAATGGTCTGCCGGAACTGATCGTTCGGAATATGGGACTCTACGGGTTGAAATACGATCCGGGTCAGGACCAGGTCTATCTGTTTCTGTCGGTCTACAGCAGTTACGGCTACTATATGGGGGCCGGACAAATATTCTGGCACAATCCCTGTCTCGCCAGCAAGGATATGTATAGCTACGAGTCAGAGGACAGAAACGGCAACCGGGTTTTTGTGGGATTTAAGACAGTCTTCCACTGGGATGATGATGTTGGGAGTAGTGAGTCCTACTATATATCGACAATGGACTATTCCGACGTGGAGGTGAGTCAAAAGCTGTGGGAGGAACTATTCAGCCTGCTGCAGGAAGCCCGCAGCGAAACGCCCGAGCCTGAGACTTATGAGGAGTTTTTTAAAGGATTTTATTAGAAACAGCAGGCAACTATGGCCTGCTGTTTCTTTTGTCACTCCCTCTTATAAATATACAGGATATCTTCTCCTCCCTCGATGGTAAATTCCATTACCATTTCCTCCTGTGTGAGTTCTGAAAGATCTTTTCCGCATATTTCTACCAGTTCATGATCCCGGTCTTCCAGACGAATATCCCAAAGCAGGATATCTTCACTCACAGGAATGTCTGCATCCAGCACTCCGTGATCAGGCAGCTCATACTCACCGATTAAATTATCACTCCACTCATCTTCCGATGAAGGAGACAGATAGAGAGCGTACATATCACACCCGCGCCGGTTAATAACAGTTACCCTATTATCGTAAAATTCTGCCTGATTACTCTTCCACTGCCGCATAGAACTGCTGCTTTCCACAGGCTGATTCCTTTTTTCAGTACATGCGGAAAGCATTGCAGCCATCAGAAAAAACAGAAAAATTTCATAGCTCTTTTTGCTCATAAATACACCTTTTTTGTCTTTTAATTCAGTTTAAAAAATCTGTGCTCCCGAGACATCTACCTGGCTTCCATCCGGGGTTACTGTACCGGAATACATGGCACCTGACGGCATTCCCAAGTTCTTCTCAAATTCCCAGGATTTACTCTCCTCATTCCATATCCAGCCACTGGGCGAGAACGCCATTGGATTAAAGTAATACCGCTTACCTCCGATATCCTTCCAGCCCGTCGCCATCGCACCCGAAACAGGATCCAGATAGTACCAGTATCCGTCTGAGCTATCCATCAGCCAGCCCGTCTGCATATCTCCATTTATCGCATGCAGATAGTACCACGTGTGATCAATAAGCAACCAGCCTGTTGCCATATACGTATTCTGATTAAAATAATACCACTTTCCATTCACCTGTTCCCAGGTACCGGCTGCGTAACTACCATTGGTTTTCAACAGACGCCAGCCATTATCTGTAAGCTGCCATGTTCCGCCGCTGCTTATTTTCCCATTGGAACTGCTGGAGGAACTTCCGGAAGATCCATTATGATTGGGTTTATCTGGGTTGTCCGGGTTATTTGGGTTGTCCGGGTTATCTGGATTATCTGGATTGTCCGGTTGGTTCAGCCCTTCTTTCCACTCCGGATACTCATCATCAATCAGAGAATCTGCCAGATCATTAATATAATAATCCACAGAGGTTCTGGTCGCATATAAGATTAAATTATCCGACGTTTTAGCGTTTTCATCGTTCAGCTTTGGCTGGTTAGGTCTTTTCGGATCAACATCCGCCAGCACTGTCCTGGCCTTTCCATTCTGATATTCCACGCTTACGGGCCAGGTTCCGTCTCCTTCTGTCAAAAAGATGTCATATCCATTTTGAACAGACGTATCCCAGATTTTAACAGTTTCCTGATCTTCGATCTTAACATCCTCGAGCCATTTTACAGAAGACTCCACAGCTTTTACAACTACGTCAGACGGATTCGTAATTCCCATCAAATAACGTGCCGCCCGGGCTGTAACGCCCGTATCCATACATTCCCGCTCATAGGTGCGGCCCATCGTCACATCCAGACTGCTGTTGTACTGTCTGGCCCAGCCACCGTTTTTTGTTTGAAGACCTGTATGATAGGTCAGTTGGGTGTCAGTTATAAATTGTGTTCCCTTATCCAATGCTGAGTAAATGGCCTCTCTATCAATCTCCAGCGGAGCAAACTCGTCCCCTTCAGCCAGTTCTGCCAGCAATGTAAGCACATCTATCGTTCCGCCCTCCCCCAGATATAGATTTGCGCGATATCCTTCCGGCGCTGTAGGGCTCATCTGCCAGCCGCCTGTAACATGCTGATTATCAGTCAGGTACTTAATCCCTTTATTCAGGCTGTCCATATACGAAAGATCCCCTGTCTTTGACGCATATTCTGCCAGATAACGCAGTGCGTACACTGTAGCTCCCTGATCCAGGGTAGATTCCCCCGCAAGCGTTCCAACCTTATCTTTCATATCTTCCTGGCCCATTTCAGTATTATCAGGCAATGGATAAAATCCTCCATCGCTGTTCTGTAACGCTGCCAGATTCGCCGCTGCTGTCTCCAGGTACTCCATACTTCCGTCTTTTAACGTGTCATACCGGTTTCCATAACCATCAGCAGACCATTCAAGCTTTGGTGCATGGTTCCTTGATTCCATTACGGGGACCATAGCAAATATGGACTGTACGTACGTGTCGTTTCCAATATCCGCCTGAAAGTATGTAAAAACCTCTTTAAATGGAAGACGAACTACTTCATAGCTGCTCTTCAGATAAGTATTATAATCGCCCATTTCATTTTTAACATCAACCTTTTCCGGCTCCTGTCCCGCTGGAATAGCTCCCTCCACCTTTGTGCCGTTGAATACTACATCCCGCGAACCAACAGTCATTTCCAGTGTATCACCGTTCAGCTCCAGAATGACACGTTCACCGTCTTCTTTATAATTCCCCCCCAGATAACGGAATATTTCTTTCATGGGAGTTTTTACCTTACCGGTAATCTGCCCCTTAGAGTTGACCTCCGAACTGGCTGTAACATTTACATTTGTATCTAACCAGATTCTGTCATAATCCTCAGTCAAAAATACTGGATCATCGCCGCCTACCCAGATTCTTTTTACAGTGATATCCCCCAGCTCATCCTGCCCCATTACAACCGATGCCCTTTTTAAGACACTGGCCGCCTGAGCTGTCATCACTCCGGTCACTGTTACCGCGGTGACTGCGGCATAGATTATGATTGCTTTTAATTGTCTTCTCATCTGTTGCTACCTCCCAATCCCGGTATGTTTTTTGCTGTTATGTTATCAGCATTTGACCCTGTGGCCTTATCTGCATCCGACTTTGTTGCTGTTTCAGGTTTTCCCCCCTGTACCGCCTCACTGGGAGTGGCCTTTAAAGCATTGCTCATAGTCGCAATTGGAAGTCCGTTGACTGACCAGCCGTTTTCCTTCAGCCATGCTTCCCATTCCGCATAATCACTTTTAACGTATTTACCAAAGTCTGCTTTCAAAAAGCCATAACCGCTCCTGCGCTCTACCGGCGTGAGATTATGATTTAGATGCGCAATCTGGTCACGCCCTGAGTAAACAGGATAGAATCCTTCTTCCTCCAACTCCTCTGTCATTCCATAATTCTCTCTGTAATATTCCCCCGTTGTATCAAGTCCGTAGAACCGTCCGTACATTCTGTATGGGGATTCCTTATCTATGATAAAACGGCGGTCCTTATCCAGTTCCCGTGTGCGGTCCTTCACATCGACGTCACGCATTCCCGTAACCCCCAGCAGTTCAACCCATTCATTAAATGTGTTAATTGCTTCACAGATCTCCGGTGTCGGATTGGGAATTCTCTGAAGAAGCTGTACAATCACCTGACTCTCTGTCGTACCAATAGCCGGAAGTTCGAAGGCTCTTCCTCCGGAAGGTTCGCCCGTTTCCGGATCGTACTGCAGAGACCAGGCCGTTTTCATCTCCTCCCCTTTATAATCAGTTACAATCTGATGCTCCAGCGTATAGGAAAGCGCTTTATCCCATGCTTCTTTTATAGCCTCATACGTTATCACCATATCTCCCTGCTTCAGAACATCGGCCTCCGGCTCCTTAAGAAGCCGCTCCCTCGCCCAGTCCATATCATGAGCCATGAATTTACCTATCTCACTCTCACTCACATCCGGTTCTACAATATCCAGAAGAATATTCATCATTTGGACCATAGCATTGTCATTATATGTAACTTCCTTAAAATATCCTACGGAATACGGCCAGTACTGGCGCCATCCCCCCTCTTCAGTCTGCGCATCCAAAACGTACTTGATCGCCTTCCAAAAACCCTTTTCAATCGTCGTCATCTTTTCTTCAATATCCGGAATATCCTGAAATTCTTCCGGCATTTCCGTATATGTATGAATCAGGCGGGACAGATAGATAATCTGCAGAATAGTTGCATTATTATCAATTGAGGAGGGACCATAAGGGATAAGTTCTGCAAATTCGGGATCAACAAGATTATAACCAGTATTTGTCTTCGCCCATCCACCGTCTTTATTCTGGTATCTCGGATCTACGATAGACAGTCCCGCCGTAACTGCATCTTTTTTATACTTCAAGAGTGTCTTACCAAAATTCGCTCCTGTTTCGTTATAGCCCATATTCATAAGATTTCCATTCGTATAAAATCTGCCGCCTGTACTGGGAACCTTTGCCGCTTCTACCTCAAAAATTGCAAAACTGCATAAAAGGCGGTCCATATCGTCATCCCAGGTAACACGGCCCCCTAATGTTTCGCAGACAAACTTCACTGGCACGTAGCAGGCATAGTATGGAGACCCATCTTCCCTCACCTCTTCTGGAACCTGGTAAAAATAAGGACTTAAACCATCCGGTATCTCCAGTTCGTTCCCATTATAGACCGCAGTCGAAGATCCCTCACACAGTTTTAACACATTTCCATTAAAAGTAATGGTTACCGTGCCTTCTTCCGGATCTTCTTCTACTGTCGCATAAATATCTTTAAAGGAGTCATGAACCGGGGCCATCATTCCGTTTGGATTTCCCTCTCCAAGCGCCATATCAGCCTTAATCAAAAGTCCTTTTTCCAACTCCTCCGGTGCAAATTTGCCAGCCCCGGATTTTGTATAGCGGTTAGGTTCATGCTCCGGAAATGCCAGAACCCTTAAAAGTAAATCATCAATCTCCACCGTGTCTCCCACAGAAGGCATTGATAACCGACTGACCTCAGCCATAACAGGCGAAGCTGCCAGGATACCAATAAGCCCGACCGTTATAAAAGCCCTTTTTACGTTTTCTTTTTTCATAGTTTTATTCCCCTAAAATTAGATTATTATTTCGCTCAGTATTTCTGTTTTTCAAAAAGCTCAGAGCGGCATTGCAGCCAGATTATAATTCAAACTATTTTGTTTATTTTGCAGCCACCTCCTCTAGATTAATTCATTTTTTAATATTGCAAAGGTTTGCAACATTTCTCATTTTTTTGTGCATGACTACCATTCTTTTAAAAATTCTCCTAAAAGGGGTACTGGTAATTATGCACATGCAAGTGATAGAAATTCAATTAGAATGTCTTGGCCGTCTCTTCTCCCAATAAATCAGGTAATCTTTTTGTAAAATGCTTTTTGGAGCCGTCGCTATGCTCCTTGCTATTCTGACTTTCTAATCCGGCAACTATAAGGATCCGAATCATATCGGACTGTGTGCGGTCATAAAACATCCGTTTTGCTCTGTCCATGAGCGGCACCATATCCGGAGTTACTGTAAATGTAATCCGCTTAGATTCAGTTGCCACAGGCATCACCTCTCTTTGTTGTTCTGAACTTATTAACTTCTGCACCTCTGAACTTAGACTCATTATAGTTCATACAGTCTGAACCTGTCAACCTTTTTCGCTCAGAAACTTCTGGCTTGACAGAACCTATGAACTCATGCATAATATGAACTATGGAGGGAATCACTATGCCAACAGAAAAACCACGCTATACCGTTATTGTAGATGAGGAGCTTTTAAGACAAATCGATGATTTTCGTTTTGAGAACCGTTATCCCAGCCGTTCAGCAGCAACACTGGATTTAATTCGGTTAGGTTTCGAGGCACTTGAAAAAAAGAAGGGAAACACATCTGACAAGTAGCAAAGAAGAGACGACGTCTCTCAGAATTTAATTATACATCATTAGTGACACAATGTACATATGCATTAGTGACATAATATTCGTGCATTATTTGTACATTAGTGACACAACATATCCAGGAGATAATATATGGGTGATTTTAATCAGGCGAAGTATATACAGGAATTTCAAAAAGAGAAATATGACAGGTGTATATTTAATGTCCCAAAAGGCTATAAAGTCGTCATCGAAGCTCATTGGAAGGCTAACGGATACAAATCCCTAAACAGCTATGTGAATGCCCTGATTGAGGCCGATATGAAAAGAGTAGCGCAAAATAATAAGCAGGATCTGTCCTGCACAAAAGATTAAATTTATTTCTGTATTGGAATTACAGCAGCGCCCGTGAAACAGAATGTATAAAACATGTTTTATACATTCTGTTTCACGGGCGCTGTTCACTTCAAGTCACTGAAAAACTATTTCTTTTTCTTTCTCGCCTTCCCCTTTCTCGTGGCTTTCTCTTTTTCCGGCTCGATTTCGCGTTCGATATCGTAGTCTTCTTCCTGATCTTCGACGCCCGCCTCCAGTTCCTTAATCTGCTCTAAAAGCTCATGCTGCAGGAGTTCCTCGTCTGACATTTCTTTTTTTTTGCGAGTTTCCGTATTTTTTCGGCCTTTTCCATTTCCAGCCTTTTTTCCGTTACTGTCACCACTTGGCTGGTCAGTCATTTTATGTAGGCCTGCTTTGGAATTATCCTCTTCCCCATACTCTTTTTTTCTTTTTGGTGATTTCTTTGAGCTGCATTCTATGCCGTCTTTACTGGATCTTCCCTCCCCATTACAGTTCCCGTCTTTCTCCTCCATTTCGCCGCTTTCATTTACGTCAGATTCGAGTTTTCCATTCGTATCACGTTCTCCGTCACTCTCATTTTCACTCTCATCTTCACTCCCATCATCACTGCCATTTTCGCTCTCATCTTCACTTCCATCACCCCAACTCCCATCGTCTTCCTCATGTTCCTCATTTTCCGATGCAATCAGGTTCTCCTCGTGAATCTCATCCTCCCTCTCCTTTGCCACTTCCTTCATTTTCTCCGTGGTAATGCTGCCGGAGAGGAACAGGGACATCTTGGCGCAGACCGGCCCTACCATCTCGTAGAGGACGGAAGAAGAGAGAATAATGGTCAGAAGCAGTTTCCCCATCTCCTCGGGAAGCAGCCTCTGTCCCAGAAACGCCAGACCGATGGCAACACCGGCCTGCGGGATCAGAGCCAGGCCCATATAATTTCGAATTTCCCTGCTGGTTCCCGTAATCAGACAGCTGATATACGTTCCCAGATACTTTCCGATAATTCTCACGATAAAGTATGCCAGACCCACCGTGCCCACGGTAGTCAGTGCAGACAGATCCAGATTCATGCCCGACATGATAAAGAATATGGACATGACCGGAGGCGTAAAGTTATTAATCTGCCGGTACAGCTTCTTATCGCTGGTAAGATTGATATACGACGCGCCGAAGATCATGCAGGACAGCAGCGGCGAAATATCGAGAGACGCGCAGATACCAGAGATCCCCAGAAGCATGGCAATAGCCAGAATCAGCCTGTTGTCCTTGCTTCTGGCCGGTATCAGAAGCCGGCTCAAGAAGTAACCGCAGAAAAACCCAAGTCCCAGAGCCAGGATATTATAGACCACCGGCATCAGAACCGTGGACATGGTCAGCTCTTCATTTCCCGTTCGTCCGGCGATGCCTGCCACAATACTGAACGCCAGAAGGCAGACCACATCATCCAGCGCCACGATCTGCAGCAGCGTATTGACAAATTCTCCCTTTGCCTTATACTGGTTGATTGTCATCATCGTGCTGGCCGGTGCTGTCGCCGTCGCGATTGCGCCCAGAATCAACGCAAAATTCCACTCCATCTTGAAGACGCCCACACAGAACAGCGTTACCAGCACGCCGGCCAGCAGGGCCTCGAAGAGCGTGATGATAATGATCCGGCTTCCCGTCTTTAACAGCACTTCCTTCTTAAAAAACTTTCCGACTCCGAACGCAATAAACGCCAGCGCCAGATCGCTGACAAACCCCATGTGGCCGATAATCTCTACCGGGATTAGATTTAACCCGCATGGCCCGATTAAGATTCCCGCCATAATATAACCGCTGACCTTTGGCAAATTCAGCGTATTGGTCAGCCGCGTCATAATAAAACCGGCAAACAGGATTACTGACAGAATCAGCAATACCCTGGTGCCTTCACTTACCCCTGCTAAATATCCCTGCATTTTTTTGCCCCCTGTTCCCATTTATAGTAACTGTTCCCCCGTGACCGCCAGCACGCGTATTGCTTGCACGGAAACGTCAAAAAAGAGCAAGGAAATAAAACGAAATCCATTCGTTTCTATCCCTTACTCTTTCTCTCAAAGGTTTTTATTCTATTCTTTTTCAGACACGCTCTAATCTACTCAGAAACCGTATTCTTGATAGAACCGATCCCCTCGATCACACACTCCACCACATCGCCGGCCTTTAAAAACTTCGGCGGCATAAAGCCCATTCCGACTCCGGATGGCGTTCCTGTGGAAATGATGGTACCCGCCTTCAGCGTCATTCCCATGGATAATTCACTTACAATATGATCGATATCAAAAATCATCCGCTCTGTATTGCTCTCCTGCCGCACCTCACCATTTACGAGGGATCGGATCGGGAACTTCGGCGGGTATTCCACGCTGTCCGCGGTCAGAATGCACGGTCCCATAGGTGTAAAACCGTCCAGACTCTTTCCAAAATACCACTGCTTGTGGGCGTTCTGCACATTGCGCGCACTCACATCATTAATAATTGTGTATCCAAAGATGTGGTCCCTGACCTGCTCCTTCGGAACCCGGTAAGCCTCTTTTCCGATGATCACGCCAAGCTCCGCCTCATAATCGAGACTGTCCACGATATCGCTGTGACTGGAAATCTCCCCATCCGGGTCAACCGTCCGGTTTACCCTCTTGGAGAAATAGACCGCTTCCTTCCGCACTCCGTCAAATGCTTCCTTCTTAAATCTGGCGGATTCTTCCGCATGCTCCATGTAGTTAAGCCCAAGACAGATAATATCCTGTTCCGGCGCCTCGATCGGAGCCAGAATCCTCACCTCAGAGCGCATAGCCGCCCCTGTGATGCCGTACGGTTCCAATCCGGACACGTGCTCCAGCAAATCCTTTTCCGACTGGCTGAATCCCTTTACGACTTCCATCATACTCGTATATTCCATGCCGAATGCCCGAAGCGGATATACCCACATCTCATCCTTGCTCATAACCCCAATATCTTTTCTTCTGTCAACTTCATATGTCAGTAACTTCAACGTACTTCCTCCCTTACATGAACCACGGTTTTCCCATATACGGCGAAACCGCGTCCGCGGCGCATCCGAAGACGGCCGGAAAATTTTTCCCAACTTCTTATACTTTAGCAATCCTTCTCCACAGAGTCAAGTAAGAATCCGAATTTTTGTCATTTCTGTGAAAATTGCCTGCACAAAAAGCTCCGTATTTCCGTACCGCGTTTCATATAAAGTCCCTTTCTCATATCAAATAAGGATTTAAAACGGTTGAATCGTCTTAAATCCTTATTTCTTTTATTTTTTAACCGACAGCTTCCGGTCTCTGCAGTCAGCCTTTATGATCCAGCCAGCTCTTGCAGATCTCCGGGTAGTTCGTGAAGATTCCGCTGCAGCCCCACTCGTAAGTGTTCTCCAGGCTTTCCATGTCGTTGATGGTCCAGACATTTACACCGATTCCATGGTCCCTGCAGTTTCTGACGGTCTCCTCCGTAAGTCCCCTGATCCCAGGGTGGTAACAGGCATAGCCGCAGCGGCTGCAGTAATACCCAGCATTTCCTAAACCGGCATGCTCCAGTAAGGCTCCGCGCGGAATATCCGGCGCCAGCTCCTTCAGCCGCTCCAGAGACAGGTGGTTGAAGGATGAGAACATAATTCTGTCCTCTAAATGGTATTTCTTAATAATCTCCAGGGTCTTTTCCTCAATATCTTCATAATAGTACACCCCGGTCTTAATCTCCACATTTGTCACAAACCCGTACTGGCTGGCCCATTCACAGTACTCCTCAAAGGAGGGAACCGGGCAGAAGCCGTATCGGCCTCCCTTAATTGTTCCTGCGTCCAGCTTTCTTAACTCCTCAAAGGTATAATCCTTCACCAGGCCCGTTCCATCTGTCGTCCGGTCAACGGCTTCATCATGGATCACCACCACGGTACCGTCCCTGGTCAGCTGTACATCCAGCTCGATTCCGTCGCATCCAGTCTCCGCCGCCTTCTGAAACGACAGCATGGTGTTCTCCGGATATCTTCCGCTGTAACCTCTGTGTGCGTATACTTTCATGTTGATTCCCTCGGTTTCTTATTTCATGGCTGCCTTGGAGTATCCGGTCAGCATGTATTTCTGGAAAATGAAGAACAGGATGATGACAGGTACAACCGCCATCACTGCGCCGGCCATGATCTCATGGTTGTTCATGGATTCAGCACCGGCAAAGGTATTCTTTAAATAGGCAAGTCCAACTGTAAGCACACGGCGCTTCTCACCCTTGGCGATGATCTTCGGCCAGAAGTAAGCGTTCCAGCCATTGGTGAAGGTCACCAGCGTAACCGTAAATAACGTGGAGCGGCACATGGGAGCCAAAATCTTCGTGATAATCCCCACACGGCCCAGCCCGTCGATTCTGGCCGCCTCGATATAGCTGTCGTCAATCGCCATAAAGGTCTGGCGCAGCATGAAGATGTAATACGGCGATACGGCTTCCGGAAGAATCAGACCTAAGAAGGTATCTGACATTCCCCAGTTTGCCATCATGATATAGATCGGAATAAACGTAACCTGAAGCGGAATCATCAGGGCGCCCAGAACGATGATAAAGCAGAAGTTCTGGCCTTTAAATCTGCCCTTGGAAAATCCGTAGCCTGCGAAGATACCGGTCAGGACCTGTCCGATCAGGATACCGGCCGTCATGACAGCCGTATTGAAATAGTATCTGGCGAAATTGCCTTTTTTTAATACATTGATATAGTTCTCGAAGTGGAATTCCTTCGGCCATAAGGTCGGTACCGGAAGCAGAATCTCCTCCTGGGATTTCACGGAGGATACCAGCATCCAGTAGATCGGGAACACGATGATAATCAGGACGATGACGGCAAGAACCCACTGGACTGCCGTAATCGTCGCCTTTTTTCTCCTGGCGGTACGGTTAATATCCCGTCCGTCCTTCATTGTATGTTTCTCCATGTTGTCCCCCCCCCTATGAATCGTACGTCACGTTGCCGTTAGATACCTTCATGGTAGCCACCGTCACCACCAGCAGAAGCAGGAAGAAGAAGATCGCCACTGTGGAAGCGCGGTCCATCCGGAAGTCTTCCATCGCATAACGGTAAATGTTATACACGAACACTTCAGTCGAACGGTACGGGCCGCCCTGTGTCAGGATATCTACAGACTGGAACACCTTCATGGAAGAAAGGAAGGTGGTGACAAATAAAAACAGCGTGGTTGGCGACAGCATCGGAATCGTGATCTTAAAGAACCGCTGTATCGCATTGGCCCCATCCAGGGAGGCCGCTTCGTAATAGTCCGTGGAAATACCCATCATGGCAGACAAATACACCATCATTCCATATCCCACGCACCGCCATCCGGTCAGCATCAGGACCGAAAGCAGGGCGGTGTGGCGGTTGCCCAGCCAGTCCACTTTACTGATTCCAACCAGGGATAAGAGGTAGTTTAAGATACCGCCGTCCGTATTTAAAATCCATAAGAACACAACGGCCGCGGAGGACATCGCCACGTATTTCGGCATAAAGACGATGGCTCTCATGGCGGAGAACCCCTTCGTCATACGGTTAAAGATCAGGGCGAAGATCATGCCCCCCACCAGCGTGATGAAGATCTCGCCGGCCGAATAGAGAATCGTGACCTTCAGGGAGTTCCAGAGATACTTGGTACCGGAACCCCCGAACAGCCATTTCCAGTTCTTAAAGCCTACATAGTGCCACGTATCATTTAACATGTTCCAGTCGGTAAAGCTGATTCGGAACAGCTCCGCGATCGGATAGTAGGTAAATACCGCCAGGAAAATCAGTACCGGAAGTACACAGGCAAAATCCTTCATCGCGGATACTTTTCTTGGATTGATATGTTTTTTCTCTTTCATATGATACCCCCGCCTGACTGCATCAGGAATCTCCTAATACGTCATCAATTTCCTCGGCCATCTTTTCCATGGATTCCTGTGCGTCTCCGCCCTCCAGCATGAGCTGTGCCATGTCGTTCTTCCAGATATTAGCCATCTGGGACCATGCCTTGTGCTGGATTCTCGGCTGAATCAGGTCCAGATTATCAAAAATACACTGGAATGCCGGCTTCTCCTCTAAGAATGCCTTGCCTTCATCGGTTGTAAGTACGGACTTCCTGGTCGGGATATATCCGGTTCCTCTTGCCCATGTTAAGTTCACTTCCTTGCTGCATAAGTACTGCATAAACTGCCATGCCGCGTTCTTCGTCGCCTGATCGTTCTTGGATGGGATTAACAGCACGCAGCCGCCGATCTCCTGGTTCTTCGTCTCGCCGCCCGGAAGCCATGCCATACCGATCTCGAAATTACACTGGCTCAAATAGTTCGTATACAGAGAGCTTGTATGTACAACGGAAAATGCCTCGCCATCGATAAAGTGCTGACGCATGATGGAGGACGCGTCATCCGCGGTTCCTGTCCAGTATGTATAGCCCTTATCGCACCATTCTTTAATCTTGGCCGCGATCTCCACCGCCTTCTCATCACCTAAGTCCGTGGTTACCTGATCATCATTGATGATCTTCACCCCCTGATTTAAGTAGAAGGTCTCATAATACCACTGATCCCAACCCGGCATAATGGTTCCGTATACCGCCGTCGTTCCGTCCGCATTGACCTTGGAGGCCTTCTCAAGGAACGCATCCATGTCATCCCACTTTTCCGGAATCTCAATGCCCAGCTCGTCCGCCATATCTTTGTTGTAGTAAACGATCTGCGTGGAGATCAGGAAGGGAAGGGATACCTGCTTGCCGTTGTAGCTGGAAGCCGTAATCATGCCTTCGCCGAAGTCCTTTAAATCATAGCCGCTGGCCTGGATATAGGGTGTTAAGTCCTCAGTCAGACCGCCTGCACCGTATTCCGCCACGTAAGGAGTATTGGCAACCGTAATTGCCGGAAGATCGGTCCCCGCCGCATGGGCCGCTACCAGAGCCTCATTTAATTTCTTGTAGCTTCCGATGTACTCCGCTTCCACTGTGATCATATCCTGTGATTTGTTGAAGTCGTCCACGACCTTCTGCACGGTCTCAGAATACTGTTCCTCCAGCGCGTGCCACCACTTGATGGTGATCGGCTCCGTCACCTCATACAGGGACGGATCTACCTCCGCCACGGTCTGTGCCTCTGTCTGCGCGCCTGCCCCAGCCTTGCCGGTGGAACCTCCGCCGCTGCAACCACTCAGTGTTCCTGCCATCATTGCAGCCACCATTAATAATGCGATACCCCTTTTTTTCATGTCTTTTACGACTCCCTTCCGTTGCCCTCTGAGACCCTTCCGCCTGAAGGTTACGACTCCTCCCGGCGAAAAAACAGCAATAAAAAAGAGATTGTGCATGCGCCGAAAGCATATTGCTCATATGCATCCTACACTTGCTCCGATCTCAGTCTCTCTCAAGCAACCCATATTCTTTTCTGATAGAACTATGGTATCATAGATTATTCCATTATGCAAGTAATTCTTTATCTATTTTGCATAATTTTTTTATTTTTTCTTATATCTTTTTATTTCCTTTTCATAAAAATTGACTTTTTTTTAACAATTTTTACCACTTACTCTTCGTCATCTTTTATGTATTTATAGAAAATAAAACGGTAAAAAAATGATGCCACATAGCTGCCAAGGGCAAACCAGAACATAAAAAGCATGGGGAAGAAATACGTTACAACTGCTGTAATTCCATATATTACAAGGATTGTGACAGAAACGTGAAGATTTCCGACGGACATGACGAAAGAATCCCTTATCACCTTTCTGGTATCGACATGAAAGAAAGCGAGCAGGGGAAACAGATAAATTATTGTTAATAAATAGACGAAAATAGCGCCGATCAGCAGGAAAAATGCAAAGAAGCGAACCGCCCCCAGTGGGGCGAGAAACTGGCAGCACCATAAATCAAACACCAGAAATGCCCCCACGAGGACTGCGCCGATCCAGAGAATGGTGGCCTGACCAAGATTCTTCTTAAAGCCCTCCCGGAAGGTCTTCCAGACGTATCCCTCCTCGTCCGCAGTCAGACGAAGCGTATACTGAAACAGGGCGGTGGTCGCCGCGCCCGCAGTCACTACCGGGATGCTGAAAAGGAACCAGAAGAAACTGAGAACACAGATATCCGTCACCCTCTCCATAAATGCCCAGAACCGGTTCTCCGGATTAAAAAATCTGTTGATATTCCATCTCATATGTCTTCTGATTCCTTTCTGCTTAAGGTCTTTTATGCAATTACTGCCTCCACGTTCTTCGTCGCCACGATGGATACTCCCGTACCGGCGCAGTCCGCTATCACCACATCACCGATCTTCACAGGGGCCGGGATCGTCACCTTACGTATCTCATCCATGCATTCGAAGATCTTGCCCTTCGGTATATCATGTTCCGTCTTAACGGATACCATCTCGATGGTCCCGCCATCCACGTGAACGGAAGAGGTAACGATCCTGGTGGGGCTTAACACTTCCTTCTTTGCGTAATCGGCGCCTCTCACACACGTATTGCCGGAGACCTCCACCTCGTCTCCTTCCAGACGAACCGTCAGGGGACAGCCAAGCGGGCAGCCGATACAGATTAACTCTCTAACCTCCATTTTACTCCACCTCCGTACAAATCACAATATTTTTTAAGTCGGGGCAGCCGGAAAAGCTATCTTTCTTTAACACGACCTGCTCCATCTCACCTGGCGCGAGGACTTTTTTCTTCTTTTTCGACACGCGCACGCCATCGTAATAGACGCTGATAAAGCGGTCCTTATAGACATCGGCCACACGGAATCTCACCGTAACCTTGTCATTCATATGATCGATATCAATCGCCTGGGGAACCGTGTAACGAACCCCGTTCTCCGCTTTCAGCGCAACGATATGACCCGTCTGTTTTTCACTTCCCACTCCCACATACGCTGCGGCATTGGAGCCGGCTAGAGTCGCCTCCTCGGAAACGTAATCAACCAGATCATGTACATGAAGCACGTTGCCGCAGGCAAACACGCCGCTGGTATCCGTTTCCAGCTGATCATTGACATTCGGCCCCTGAGTCACCCGGTTCATGGATGCGCCGATGCCCTTGGTAAGCTCATTTTCCGGGATCAGTCCCACGGAGAGAAGAAGGGTATCACAGCTGTAGTATTCCTCTGTTCCCGGAATCGGTTTCCGGTTCTCGTCTACCTTTGCCAGGGTAATTCCTGTTACCCGCTCTTTTCCCTGGATATCAATCACAGTGTGGCTGAGCTTCAGCGGGATGCCGTAGTCGTCGAGACACTGAACGATATTTCTCTTTAAACCGCCGGAATAAGGCATCAGCTCCGCAACGACCTTCACCTTTGCGCCTTCCAGCGTCATTCTTCTTGCCATAATGAGTCCGATATCGCCGGAACCCAGGATCACGACCTCACGGCCCACACTGAAGCCCTCGATGTTCATGAGGCGCTGCGCTGTGCCCGCCGAATAGATTCCCGCCGGGCGGTAACCCGGGATGTTTAAGGCGCCGCGGGGACGTTCCCGGCAGCCCATGGCCAGAATGATGGCCTTAGCCTTGATTACATGCAATCCGTCCTCCCGGTTGATGACGGTGATTTCCTTCTCTTTATTGATATCAATGACCATGGTATTTAATTTGTAAGGGATCTTCTCCTCTTTTACCATGTCAATATAGCGCGCCGCATATTCCGGTCCGGTCAGCTCTTCCTTGAACGTGTGAAGTCCGAATCCGTTGTGGATACACTGGTTTAAGATACCTCCCAGGCAGCTGTCCCTCTCCAGAATCAGGATATCTTCCGCTCCTGCCCGTTTTGCGGCAACCGCTGCCGCCAGCCCGGCCGGGCCGCCTCCGATGATTACGATATCATGTTGTGTCATATCATTCTCCCCCTTATTTCTGACCGGTCAGCATATTGGATCCGGGCGCATTTTTGCAGACTTCTTCCATTGTGATTCCAAGCTCTCGGGACAGGATCTCCATGGTCCTCGGCGTACAGAAGCCGGCCTGGCATCTTCCCATGCCCTGTCTGACTCTGCGCTTCACGCCGTCCAGCGACACCGCTCCCAGCGTTCTTCTTATGGAATCAATGATCTCACCTTCACTGACTCCTTCACAGCGGCAGATGATTGTGCCGTATTCCGGTCTCTGACGGATCAGCTCCGCTCTCTCTTCCACGCTCATCTTCTCCGGACGGACAATGCCTCTGCGCTCCCGCTTCCAGTCCTTCTTCTGAACGGCTCCCGCCCTGCCGGCTACAAGCTCTGCCAGATAGACGCCGATGGCCGGTGCACTGGTAAGACCCGGAGATTCGATGCCTGCCGCGTCGAAGAATCCCGGTGCATCCTCCGCTTCACCAATAACGAAATCATCGCCATCCTCATGGGCCCGGAGACCGGAGAATGATGTAATGACCTGACGGAACGGAACGTTCTTTACGCCGATGGAAGACTTCTCTATGACAAATGCCAGCTCATCCGCCGTTGTGGCGTTGCCTTCCTTATCCTCGATATCCACAGCGGTCGGTCCGGTAAGCAGGTTGCCATGGACCGTCGGTGATACCAGAACGCCCTTTCCCAATTTACCCGGAAGCTGGAAAATGGTATGGCTCACATGGCCGCCCGCTTCTTTGTCCAGCAGGCAGTAGTCGCCCTTACGCGGGGTAATATGTATCTTATTGCCGCTGACCATGTTGTGGAAGCGGTCCGCGTAAACGCCTGCGGCATTGATAATATATTTCGTCGTTATGGCTCCCTTTCCTGTCTCCAGGATGTAGCCTTCTCCGTCTTTCTTAATCTCATTTACTTCAGTCAGAAATTTGAATTCCACTCCGTTGTCCGCTGCGTTTTCGGCCAGCGCGATGGTAAGGCCAAAGGGGCAGACAATTCCACCGGTCGGCGCGTAGAGCGCTGCCACCACGGTATCTGTCACGTTAGGCTCCATCCTTCTGACTTCATCGCCGGAGATAATCTCCAGTCCCTGGACCCCATTGCGTTTTCCCTTTTCCAGGAGCTCTTCCAGCGCCGGGAGATCGTCGTTCGAGAAGCAGAGAACGAGAGAACCATTTCTCACGTAGTCAAAATCCAGTTCCTTCGAGAGCGGTTCCATCATCTGGCTTCCCTGTACATTGAATTTCGCCTTTAAGGAGCCTGGCGTGGCATCATGCCCGGCGTGAGCGATGGCGCTGTTGGCTTTCGATGTTCCCGAGCACACATCCTCTTCCTTTTCCAGTACACAGACCGACAGCTCGTAGCGGGACAGTTCCCTGGCTACCGCACATCCGGTTACCCCGCCGCCAATGATGACCGCATCGTAATTCAAACTTTCCATTTTCATTCCTCCTGATTGATCCTCTCGTTCCTGTGAAACGAAGCATTTTGCGGAGTAAGAACCTTTTCCTTCTACGCAAAAAGAGTAAGGGAAACAAACGGATTACCTCCGTCTATCTACCTTACTCTGTCGTCTCAAGGTTTCATATTTAGTTTCATGCTATCACACCCGATGACCGGTGTCAAGTACAAATGCTTCTTACTTTACTCTTCCTCTGCCCAGCACAGCGCGCACTTGATCGCCCGCTTCCAGCCCTTTACGAGGCGGCGGCGCTGTTCCTCCTCCATTCCGCTCTCAAACGCCCTGGACACCTTCCAGTTCTTTCTGATCTCTTCCTTGTCCTTCCAGTAACCCACGGCAAGACCCGCCAGATAGGCAGCTCCCAGCGCGGTGGTCTCGATACAGTCCGGACGGATAATGGCGGTATTCAGAAGGTCTGCCTGGAACTGCATCAGGAAGTTATTGGCGCAGGCGCCGCCGTCTACCCGAAGCTGTCTTAAACAGATACCGGAATCCTGCTGCATGGCTTCGATTAAGTCGTACACCTGGTACGCCATGGATTCCACGGTGGCGCGTATAAACTGCTCCTTGCTGGTACCGCGGGTCACCCCTACGATAGTCCCCCTGGCATACTGGTCCCAATAAGGCGCTCCCAGACCGGCAAAAGCAGGCACCACATAGACGCCGCCCGTATCGTCTACCGCAGTGCAGTATTCCTCCGTCTGCGGCGCGCTTCTCACCATACGCATCTCGTCTCTCAGCCACTGTACCGCGGCTCCCGCCACGAAGACACTGCCCTCCAGCGCGTAACGCACCTCGTTCCCGTCGCTGGCCGCAATGGTGGTAAGCAGGCCGTTCTTAGAGTGAACCGCTTTTTCCCCTGTATTCATAAGCAGGAAGCATCCGGTTCCATATGTATTCTTCACTTCGCCCTCATCAAAACAGCACTGGCCGAACAGCGCCGCCTGCTGATCTCCGGCTGCTCCGGCGATCGGGATCTTTCCGCCCATCACATCGGAGGAAGTATAGCCATAAACGCAGCTGGAAGGCTTCACATCCGGAAGCATGCACCTGGGAATTCCGAAATACTCCAGAATCTCGTCATCCCAGCATCTCCTGTGAATGTCAAACAGCATGGTTCTCGATGCGTTCGTATAATCGGTCACATGGATACAGCCCTTAGTCAGGTTCCAGATCAGCCACGTATCCACGGTTCCAAACAGCAGCTCTCCCCGCTCTGCCCGTTCCCTGGCACCTTCCACGTGATTTAAGATCCATTCGATCTTGCTTCCCGAAAAATAGGCATCCGGAATCAGGCCGGTCTTCTCCCGAATCCGGTTCGCAAGCTCGTCTTTTTTCAATTCTTCAATGCGGTCCGCCGTCCTGCGGCACTGCCACACGATGGCGTTGTAAACCGGTTCCCCGGTCTCCTTATCCCATACAATGGTCGTCTCACGCTGATTCGTGATGCCGATGGCTGCAATATCGCTGTAATGCGCCCCTATTTTCCCCATCGCCTCCATGGTTACGGACAACTGGGATGACCAGATCTCCATCGGATTATGCTCCACCCAGCCCGGCTGCGGAAAGATCTGTGTAAACTCCTTCTGCGCCACGCTGCAGATCGTTCCCTGCTCATCAAACAGGATACATCTGGAGCTTGTCGTCCCCTGGTCCAATGCAATGACATACTTCCCCATATTTCTTCTCCCTTCTGGTAACGCGCCCCCGCACACTCTGCGCACAGGTTGCTGTAATAATAAATGGCAGCCGTCACGGCCGTTTCTGAGATGACCGCCTGGTCCCCGTATAACGGACGGCCATATCCCCGCGGCTTTTCCCGTTTAAGCAGCATGCAGCGCCCAAACAGCATGCAGCACTCAAACAGCATGCACCACCCAAGAAGCGTGCAGCCCCTGATAAACAAGGAAAGAGCCGGCAAAACAACGGGGTTTACGGCCCCGTGTGTTTAACCTGCTCTGTCATCTCTAAGGTTTCTATATAAACTATGATTATAGTACCACCGGGTTAGGGCTTATGTCAAGAAAAACCTTCGTTCAGCGGAAAGTGGCACGCCACACTATGGCCGCCGCCCATATCTCTTAATGCCGGAACCTCTTCCCGGCACCGGTCTGTCGCATAGGGACAGCGGGTGTGGAACTTACAGCCGGAAGGCGGATTATAAGCGCTGGGAACGTCTCCCTCCAATATAATGCGGTTGCGCTTTCTGTTGGCGTCCGGAATGGGGATGGCGGAGAGCAGCGCCCTGGTATAGGGATGGAGCGGCGCTCCGTATAAATCCTGCTTGTCAGCGATCTCAACCACACTTCCCAGATACATAACCGCCACACGGTCGCTGACGTGGCGAACCACGCTCAAATCGTGGGATATAAATAAATAGGTGAGATTCCTCTTCTGCTGCATCTTTTTCATCAGGTTCAGCACCTGCGCCCGCACAGACACGTCGAGAGCCGATACCGCCTCGTCGCAGACCACGAACTCCGGATTCAGGATCAGAGCCCTGGCTATGCCGATTCTCTGACGCTGGCCTCCTGAGAATTCATGAGGAAAACGGTTCAAATACTGTTTGTCCAGTCCCACATCGTTTAAGATGGATATGACCATCTCCTTCCGCTCTGCGGCGCTTCCAATCCCATAGACCTCCAGAGGGGCGCTGACCAGATCATATACCGTCATTCGCGGATTCAGCGAGCTGTAGGGATCCTGGAAGATGATCTGCATCCGCTTGCGCATCTCCCACATCTGCTTCTTGTCATAGGCGGCAATGTCTTCCCCGTTGTAAATCACCTGACCGGAGGTCATGGGAATCAGCTTTAAGATCGTTCTGCCGAGAGTGGATTTTCCGCAGCCGGATTCACCGACCAGGCCCAGAGTCTCGCCCTTGTGAATCGTCAGGTTGATATCGTCGACCGCCTTTACCACCGGGGGATTTAAGTGAAACAGCCCCTTTTTCCCGCTAAAATATTTTCTCAAATCTTTCGTTTCCAGTAAAACCTGATTCTCACTTCTCATAGTTATCACCCTCATATCTAAAGCAGCTCACCTTCGCACCGCCTGCCTCATAGATTCCCGGCTGTTCCTTCACACACCGCTCATCCGCATAAGGGCATCTTGGGCTGAAACGGCAGCCGACCGGCATCTGTCCTGGCCCGGGCACCGTTCCCTCTATGGTGTTCAGTTCCTCCACATCCTCTTCCAAAGGCGGTATGGAGCTTAAAAGCCCCTTTGTATACGGATGTTTGGGTGTATTGAATATCTCTTTCACCGATCCGTATTCCACAACCTTGCCCGCGTAAAGAACCAGAATATTATCCGCGGTCTCGGCCACTACGCCCATGTCATGGGTGATGAGAATGACCGCCGTATCCATCTTCTGCCTTAAATCCAGCATAAGCTCCAGAATCTGAGCCTGAATCGTCACGTCAAGTGCCGTGGTCGGCTCGTCCGCGATCAGAAGCTTGGGCGCACAGGACACGGCCATGGCGATCATGACCCTCTGGCGCATACCGCCGGAGAGCTGGTGAGGATACTCCTTCAGCCGCTTTTCCGGCGCCGAGATTCCTACTTTTTTCAGAACCTCGACCGCCTCCTTCCTGGCGTCCTTCTTGTTGAAGCCCTGGTGAATCACCAGAGGCTCGATCAGCTGGTCGCCGATGGTCAGAGTCGGATTGAGCGCCGTCATCGGGTCCTGGAAAATCATGGCGATCTCATTGCCCCGGATCTTACACATATCATCTTCAGACAGGGAGAGCAGCTCCCTGCCTTCCAGCTTAACACTTCCCTGGGATATCCGGGCGTTCGTTCCCAAAAGCCGCAGGATCGACAAACTGGTTACGCTCTTACCGCAGCCCGATTCTCCCACGATTCCCAGTATCTCGCCTTTTCCAACCGAAAAGCTGATGCCGTCAACCGCTGTATTAATTCCTTTTTTTGTATTAAACTGGACCTGTAAACTGTCCACCGTAAGCAATGAATCCATAAATTTTCCCTCTTAACTTTTATTCTTAAGTTCCTTACTGTACATCCCAGTTCCAGGTCGACCAGTTCAGGGAATCGAAATTCTCTGCGTTGATGCCTGTAATTCTCTTGTTATGAACAGTTAATGTATTCTTTGTATACAGATAAGCCATGGCGGAACGCTCTTTAACCATCACCTGATACTCATCAAAGTACGGTTTTCTGGCTTCAAAGGTAAGCTCTGCGTTGCCCTTGTCGATTACGTCTGTCATCTCTGTATCTCTTAACTGGCAGAAGTTGACGGAGCTCTCCGGATGGATCATCTCACGGCTCTCGCTCGGGTCTAAGGTTCCGCCGGATCCGATGGTTCCCATATCGTGCTTGCCGTCTAACATGTTGCTCATGAGTGTCGGGAAGTCTACCTGCTCAATCTGAACCTTAACGCCGACCTTCTGTAAATCCTGTACGATCAGAGCCGCTGTACGCTCCGTGATACTGTTTCCTGCCGCAATATAGAAGGTCAGAGTCTGATCAAACGGGAACTTCGCTTCTTCCAGCATGGACTTCGCCTTGTCTGGATCGTACCATACCGTTACATCTTTGTTGTAATACGGGCTCATCGGTGCAATCGGAGTGATGACCTGCTGGCCCTGGCCCTGCAGCAGGGCGTCTACGAGAACCTGACGGTTGATCGCCATGCTCAGGGCCTGGCGTACTTCCTGTGTCAGATACGGTTTCTGTGTATTAAAGATCAGTGTGGTATAGGAAGTCGTAGGAATGGACTCCGCAACCAGATTTTCCTGCTCATTGGCCAGATCCCAGTCGTCGATCAGAATGGAACCGTAGCCGATCAAATCGAGATCTCCGTTGATTAAGCCGGCCAGCATACTGGCGGAATCGGTCACACGGATTACGAGACGGTCAATCTTCGGCGCGCCTAAGTGGTAGTTCGGATTCTTGACAAATTCCATTCTCTCACCGTTGATCTCGCTGTCATAGATAAATGGACCGGAGCCTACAGGCTTTGCCCATAAATCAGGGGAGTTAATCTCCTGCGCCGTCTTGCCTTCGAAAATATGCTTCGGGATGATGAAAACCGTATCGATATCCTGAAGGAAGGTGTCCACGAACATGGAGCTCTTTAACTGGAAGGTAACCTCATAGTCACCGTTTGCAGTTACTTCAATGGAATCCTCGGAAAGCTCCGCGCCGGAATCATCCACGCCGGCAATATACTCTAAATGATAACGGCTCTTGGCGTCTACGTCAGGATCAGAATACATCTGATAGCTGAACACAACGTCCTCTGCCGTAACCGGTTCTCCGTCAGACCATACGGCATTGTCATACAGTTCAAATGTTACCGCGCTGGAATCCTCATTCACGCTCCAGGATTTGGCAAGACGTCCCTCATACGTTCCGTCTGCGTTGGACTGTGTCAGACGATCGTAAATCTGATCGCAGATCATACGGGTATAGTTGCTGGTGGTATTAAGCGGCATCATGGTATCCCATGCGGTGCTGACCGCAGCCGTGATCACCTTCTCACCCGCTGCCGCACCTGTCGCCCCCTGTGCTGCGGTGGTTTCTCCCGCCGCCTGAGTGGTTCCGGAATTTCCTGCTGCCGTCGTACCGTTGTCAGCGTTCTTGCCGCCGCAGGCGCTCAGCCCCAGTACCATGGCCCCCGCCATGACGATGGCTGTCAATCTTGTTATTTTACTCTTACTTTTTCTCATAGAATCCTCCTTTTATGTGTAGATATAACTACCTGATTTAAATTTTGATCTTCGGATCCAGAGCATCCCGGATTCCGTCTCCCAGGAAATTGATGCTGAGCACCGTAATAAGCAGCGCAATTCCCGGCGGCATCCAGATCCAGAGCCGTTTGGAAAGAACCGTAATCGACTGAGCGTCATAAAGCATATTGCCCCAGCTGGCTCCCGGCGGCTGTACGCCCATTCCAAGGAAGCTTAAAGATGATTCCATTAAGATCGCGCTGGCCATCTGAAAGGTGATGGCGATCAGAATCGGGGCAAAGGAGTTCGGCAAAATGTACTTCGTAATAATCTTATAATTGGAAGTACCGATCGCCCTCGCAGACTCCACATATTCCTTTTCCGAGACAGAAAGCACATTGGCATAGATCAGTCTGGCAAACTGGGTCCATCCCAGCACGCCGATTACGATGGTAACCGACCAGATGGACGGTCCGATCACAGCCACCAGCACCAGGATTAAGACGATGGATGGGAAGGACATGAAGATATCCGCCACACGCATGATGGCGATCTCCGCCTTGCCCCTGAAGTAACCTGCGATCAGTCCCAGCGGAACGCCGATGGCGCAGCTGATAATGGTGGACAATAAGCCTACCAGAAGGGAGGTCCTGCCTCCGTAAACCAGTCTGGCAAAGATATCGCGCCCGATGGCATCCGTGCCGAGAATATGGATACCGCTCGGCGCCGCGGAAAATGCCGTATAATCTGAATCGTAAGGATTTAAATGCATGATAAACGGGAGCACCACCACAAGAATGATCTCCAGTGTGATGACAAAAAGTCCAACCATGGCCATCTTGTGCTCCGTCAGTTTGCTAAGTACCTCGGAAAGGTAGCTTTCATTCTCTCTTTTTTTCATTCGTCTACCCTCCTATTTATAGCTGATGCGCGGATCTAAAAGCCCGTAGGCCACATCGGTTAAGATATTGGCGATCAGAACCGCCGCCGCAATCATGACGGTGATTCCCATAATAACCGGATAATCCCGGCCATTGATAGCGGTAACCATCAAAGACCCGACACCTGGCCATCCGAATACCTGCTCCGTAATAACGGCGCCGCCGACCAGCGACGGGATGGACATACCCACCACCGTGATTACCGGAATCAATGCGTTTTTCAATCCATGTTTGTAGATAACGCCCCATTTTTTCAGACCCTTGGAACGAGCGGTCCGGATATAGTCCTCCTGCATGACCTCCAGCATACTGCTGCGCATGTGGCGGACCCACCCGCCGATCTGCTGGAAGGACAGCACAAGACAGGGCATGATCATGTGGCGCATCAGTGCCGCGCCTGATTTCACTCCCGCCGAATCGTACATTCCTCCTGAAGGAAGAATCTTGAATACGATGGCAAACAGATAGATAAACACCAGTCCCACAAAGAAGTTCGGAGTCGCCATCATTAAGAGTGAAATACCGCCCGAAACGTAATCTCTCTTTGAATTCGGTTTGGATGCCGCGTAAATTCCCAGGGGAATCGCTACAATCAGAGACAGCAGAATCGATGCTCCTGCCAGACATGCCGTAGCCGGAAGACGCTCTCCGATCATGGCCGCCACCGGTCTCTGGGTGCTGTAGGAGAAGCCTAAGTCTCCATGAAGCAGCAGATTCAGCCAGCTGAAATACTGGATGACCACAGGCTTGTCAAGCCCAAGGGCAATCCGTTTTCGTTCCAGTTCCGCAGGAGATATCTTGGGATCCGCAAGAAGTGCGTCCAGAGGTGATCCGGGGGCCAGATTCAGAATAAAATAGGCCAGCACCGTAATCCCTAAAAAAGTAGGTATGGCAATCAGAAGCCGTTTTGCTATGTATTTCCACTTCATCTTCTCTTGTCCTTTCGTAATTCTGTCACGAAATCTTCATTTTACCGGGACCACCGCGCATTCCGGCCCCTTCTCCTCCCCCGGACTGTCCGTTCCTGAAGGCTGAATAACCACGTTACAGAATAAAACTATAATAGTATTATCGTATCGCATTTTGTGTTTTTTCTCAAGTAGTTTCTAAAATTTACAGACATCTCCTGAAAAAGGGTGATATGAGCATTTCTGGCATTGGAAACCAGCGGATTTTGGTACTATTTTGCCGCAGAAAGGCGTTCCGAAAACAATTTTCGGAACGCCTGTTATTTTTTAAATCACAGCAGCTTAATAAACATACAGCAGATTCCCGCCTTTACCGCATACTCTCCCGCACCGTCTTAAACGCCTGGATCACCAGTGTCGGCACCACCGCAAATATAACTATGGTGAGCAGCTGCCTCACTGATAGATCAGCTACGGAGAACAGGGTCTGAAGCCCAGGCACAAACAGAACCGCGGCCAGAAGCACCACTCCTGCCTCAAACGCCATGATACTGTATAAGTTGCTCATCAGGCCAATCTTAAAGATGGAGTGAGAGCTGCGGCAGTTGAAGCCATGGAACAGTCTCGCCAGGGTCAGGGTGGAAAACGCCATGGTACTGGCCGCCGCCTCGCTGCCCGTGGCCAGGCCGGTATGATAGGCGGTCATCGTGCAGACTGCTATGAGCGCCCCCTGGAGGAGAATCTGAAGGATGAACCGTTTCGTCAGAATTCCTTCCTTCGGATTTCTCGGTTTTTTCGTCAGAAGCCCCGGCTCCGCCTTCTCCATACCGATAGCAATGGCCGGAAGGGAATCCGTCACCAGGTTGATAAACAGGAGGTGCACCGGCGCAAATGGCGTCGGCAGCGCCATCAGGGATGTATACAAGACGCTTAAAATCCCCGCCATGTTGCCGGACAGCAGGAATTTGATTGCATTTCGGATATTGCGGTATACATTTCGGCCGTTGGCTACGGCCTTGATAATAGTAGCAAAGTTATCATCCGTCAGGATCATGGAAGCCGCGTCTTTGGAGACCTCCGTTCCCATCTTTCCCATGGCCACGCCGATGTCGGCCTTCTTAAGAGCGGGCGCGTCATTGACGCCATCTCCCGTCATGGCTACAATATGGCCCTTTCGCTGCCATGCGCTGACGATTCTGATCTTATGCTCCGGGGATACCCGGGCGTACACGTTGATCCGTTCCAGATTCCGGTCCAGCTCCTCATCCGCCATGTCGTCCAGCTCAGGACCGCTCACGGCGATTCCGCCTTCGTTTAATATTCCAATCTTCTCCGCAATGGCCGCCGCCGTGATCTTATGATCCCCCGTAATCATGACCGGCCTGATTCCGGCACGTCTGGCATTTAAGACCGCATTTTTCGATTCCGGTCTCGGCGGATCCATCATCGCTGTCATTCCTAAAAATATGTATCCTGATTCCGACTTCTCCGTCAGAATCTCCTTTTCTCCCATTTTTTTGTATACAAAGGTGAGAACGCGCAGCCCCTGCCGCGAGAAATCGAGATTTTGCGCGTTGATCCGCTGGCGGTCATTTTCCCGCATCACGCGGACGCCTTCTCCTGTCAGGATCGATTCACAGCGGGGAAGCAGAATATCCAGGGCTCCCTTGGTAAACATCACCCGTACGCCGTCAACACGGTGCACGGTGGTCATCAGCTTCCGGTCAGAGTCAAACGGAAGCTCTCCGATTCTCGGCATGGAATGCCTCAGCTCTGTTTCCTGGATTCCGAGTTTCCGCCCCATAACGACGAGAGCCGCCTCCGTTGGATCACCCAGCATTTTCCCGTCCGCGCAGGAAGCATCATTCGTCAGAACCGCATCATACAGTAAGTACCGCTGAACCAGATTTTCCAGGCTGAGATTTTCCGGCGGATAGAGGCGGTTATTTACATAAACTTCCTCCACCGTCATTCTGTTCTGTGTCAGGGTTCCCGTCTTGTCGGAGCAGATAACCGACACGCATCCCAGGCTCTCCACGGCCTTTAAGTCCTTGATAATCGCGTGTTCCTTCGCCATCTTCTGCGTTCCCATGGCCTGCACGATGGTGACAATGGAGCTGAGCGCCTCCGGTATGGCCGCCACCGCCAGCGCCACCGCAAACATCAGCGAATCCAGCACCGGCATCTTCCGGTAAATGCTGAGTCCGAAGACCAGAGCACAGATGATCAGGATTCCCGCCGCCAGATGGCTGCCGAACTGATCCAGACTGATCTGAAGAGGCGTCTTCTTCTCCCCTGTGCTGTTCATCAGCGCGGCAATTCTTCCGATCTCGGTGTTCATGCCGGTGCCGGTAACCAGAACGGTACCGCGCCCCGCCGCCACCAGAGAGCCGGAAAATACCATATTGTGCTGTTCTGCCAGCGGTACCTTTTCTGTCCTGATCTTCCCTGTCTTCTTTTCCACATTGATGGATTCTCCCGTCAGGGAACTCTCGTTCACTAACAGGGAATACGTCTCCAGGAGACGCCCGTCTGCCGCCACCATATCCCCGGCCTCCAACAGGAGAATATCTCCCGGCACCACGTCGGAGGACAGAATCTCCTGCCTCCGGCCGTCACGAAGGACCCCCGCCATAGGCGCGGAGAGGGATTTTAAACTGTCTAAAGACTTTTCTGCTTTCTGGTGTTCCACGGTGCCCAGAACCGCATTTAAAAGGAGCACCGCGAATATGACTGCGGTGCTCTCCACATCTCCCGATATCATGGAGATGACTGCCGCTATGATTAAAATGATGACCAGAAGATCCTTAAACTGGTCCAGAAATACCTGGAGGGCACTCCGTTTTTCCCCCGCCCGAAGGGCATTCGGCCCAAATTCCTCCTTCCGCACTGCCGCTTCCCGGGAAGAAAGCCCGGATCTCGCCGCCTCTAAGCGCCCCAGTGCTTCTTCTTCTGATAAATGAAACCATTCTTCCATGCTGACGCTCCTTCCCCATCTCTCCTACTATGGTATGAGTCAAAAATTGCTTTTCATGCATGAAATTTAATAAAAGCGGACAGCTGCCCTTCCATTTCCCTTTTCCATCCGTTATACTGATACAGGCAAGTATTTATGAACTGTTGAAAGGAGACGTTTTATGGATAAAATAACGAGCTTTACCATCAATCATTTAAAACTTCTTCCGGGCATCTATGTCTCGAGGAAAGATACCGTCGGCGGCCATACCGTCACGACCTTTGATTTACGCATGACCCGGCCGAATTACGAGCCGGTTATCAATACCGCTGAAATTCATACCATAGAACATTTGGGCGCAACATTTTTAAGAAATCACGCGGAGTACAGCTCCCGTGTCCTCTATTTCGGCCCCATGGGCTGCCGCACCGGTTTCTACCTGCTCCTGTCCGGGGATTATGAGTCAAAGGACATCGTCCCGCTCATGACGGAGCTTTTCGAGTTCATCCGCGATTTTGAAGGCGAGGTCCCCGGGGCCGCTGCCAGAGACTGCGGAAACTACCTCGATATGAATCTGGGGATGGCGAAGTATATCGCGGGGAAATACCTGGATCAGGTTTTATATGGCATTGATGAGAAGCATCTTGTGTATCCGGAAGACTAAAAAAGTCAGAAAGAAGAGCAGGCTGAGTTCCCGACAGATTGGTATCTGTCCAGACTTAAGCCTGCTCTTCTTTGTTAAGCGTTTACCGCCATCATCTACCCACAAACACCACAATCGTCCTGGGCGGAACCTCAAACTGCCTGGTCTCCATCACCGGCATTCCACCGTCCAGCTCACCGCCATCCGCAGACACTGAAACCTCCGGATACATTCCATTGCTGTCTTTTTCGTCGGTATTAAACACAATATGCCATTTCTGCTTCTTAGGCAGATTGGGCAAATCAAACTCATGCGGCTCCCAGTGCATATTATATGCGACAAAGAAGCTGTCGTCCGCGGTCCCATCCGGTTTCTTTCCATATTCTCCGCAGTACATAATGCCGATCTGCCTCCGGAAATTCTCAAATTCCGGCCGCCACGCCTTTACGCCATGGTAGGAGACATCCGGCCTGCCGCAGGATAAGTAATCCATAACCTTCGGCTCTGTGGCCATATGGAATACCGGATGACTCTTCCGGAAGGCAATCACCGCCTTCGTAAACTCATAGATATCCCGGTTGGTTTTCAAAAGATTCCAGTTCAGCCACGAGACCTCATTGTCCTGGCAGTAGGAATTGTTGTTGCCGTCCTTGGAATTGCCGAACTCGTCTCCGGCCAGCAGAAGCGGCGTTCCCTGGCTTAAGAACAGCATCAGGAGTGCATTCCTGATCTGCTTCTTCCGCAGCTCCACAATCTTCTTTCGCCTTGTGTGCCCTTCCACACCGCAGTTCCAGGAGTAATTATAGGGATTGCCGTCCTGATTGCCCTCGCCGTTAGCCTCATTATGCTTCGTATCATACGACACCATGTCCATCAGCGTAAATCCGTTGGTATTGGCCATATAATTTATCACACCGAACTCCGCGGGATTGCGCCTGCTTCGGAAGATCAGATGATTCATCTCATCCTCATCGCCCTTCAAGGCCCGGCGCATGTCTACCAGAAAACCATCGTTATACTCTGCCAGATGCTTCTCATGCCCGCCCGGAACACCGAGCCAGGAGGTGGCAAACAGCTTTGTGCCGCTCAGATACGGGTCGCGTCCGATCAGATCATTGGGAGTAAATCCCACCAGATGAACTCCATCCACATGAAATTCCTCCGTCCAGTAACGGACCGCATCGAGGACAAACGCAGGATTTTCCTTTCCGGTAAAGTAAAGCTCTATAATCAGTTCCAGGCCCTCTTTATGAAACGTCTTCACAAGGTTTTTGAACTCCGTTACCGGGTGTTTTTCTTTTCCAGAACAATAGGAAGCCTTCGGTGCGAAATAATAACCTGAGGTATATCCCCAATAATTCAATTTTCCAGTGGGTTTATCCACAGCGTAGGGATTCCCATCCACATGCTCCGGCACCATCAGCTCCGAAAATTCATTTACAGGGAGAAGCTCCAGACTCGTAACTCCCAGCTCTTTTAGATACGGGATCTTTTCAATCAACGCACGGAAAGTCCCCTTGTCTTTCACTCTGGAAGTGGGATTTTTAGTAAATCCCCTCACATGCGCCCGGTAAAGAATCATCTCTTCATACGGAATCTTTAAAGGCTTATCTCCCTCCCAGTCGAATTCCTCCGCAACGACCGGCGATCTCATGGGACGCTCTGCCGCAGATAAATCACCCCAGACCTCTCTTCCGGTAAACTGTTTTCCGTAAGGGTCGGCAAGCAGCTTTCCATCAAGCTCAAAGCAGTACTCCAGTCCTTTAAAATCGCCGAGAACGGTCATGCTCCAGACATCCCCGCGCTTTCCCTCCTGCGGGAAATGCAGCCGTGCATATTCGGTCTCCTCCCCGCTGTGGTATAAAAGAAGATCACACACCTCTCCCTGTGCGGCTACACACACATGAATCCCGCCATCAACTCCGGTAAGTCCCATGGAATAAATTCTGTTGTCCTGCTTAGCAATTCTATATCCTTCCATACCGCTTATCTCCTCTATCTGCCGGTGGTTTCATTTCTCGTTCCGGCGGTCCGCCATAAGACGAGTTACTGCTTCTCGATCTGTTCCGCCAGGTCGTTAAGAATCATCCAGCGTTCCATCTTTTCTTCGAGAAGCTGTTCCTGTATTCTCTTTTCTTCCATCAATTCATTCAATTTCGTATAATTGCTAACACTTTTTTCAATCTGAGCGTCCAGATCGGCGATCTTTTCTTCCACAGCTGCTATGGTATCCTCTATTGTGTCCCATTCTCTCTGTTCTTTAAATGAGAACCGGAGTTTTTTCTCTCCCTTGGGCTTTTCGGTGGTCTTCTTCCCCTCTTTTCCATCGGAAGACTTCTTGCCGGCCCCCATTCCCGCCGGCAGTATCCCCTCCGGATACTTCTCCGCAAAAGCCGCCTGATAATCCGTGTAGCCGCCCTCATACTGAGTCACCCGGCCCTCGCCCTCAAATGCGAAGATCCGCCGTACCACACGGTCCAGGAAATACCGGTCATGGGAGACCGCGATAACAATTCCCTGAAAGCTGTCTAAATAATCCTCAAGAATCGTCAGCGTCTGAATGTCCAGGTCATTGGTCGGCTCATCCAGAAGCAGGACGTTAGGCGCTTCCATCAGGATGCGAAGCAGGTATAACCGCCGTTTCTCTCCTCCCGAAAGTTTGTCGATCACCGTATACTGCACACTGGAGGGGAAGAGAAAGCGCTCCAGCATCTGAGACGCGCTGATGCTGCCGTCCTTTGTCTTCACATACTCTGCGGCACCGCGAATATAGTCGATTACCTTGATGCTTCCGTCCATGGCTTCATTCTCCTGGGAGAAATACCCCATCTTGACGGTCTGTCCGACGGTCACATTACCCGCGTCCGGCTCCAGCCATCCGGCTATAATCTTCATCAGCGTGGATTTTCCGCTTCCATTGGGACCGATGATGCCGATGCGGTCATTTTTCAGGAAAATATAGGTGAAATCCTTCATCAGAACCTTGTCGCCATAGGCCTTGGTGATGTCCTCCAGCTCCACTGTCGTGCGGCCCAGCCGGCTGGAAACGGAGTCCAGCTCCACGTTCTGATCCGCCTCCGGCCCCTTCTGGTCCCTCAGTGTCTCAAACCGTTCAATATGGGCCTTCTGCTTGGTTGACCTGGCCCGTGCGCCGCGCTGCATCCATTCCAGCTCCACCCTTAATAGGGACTGGCGTTTGCGTTCCGTGGCCTGTTCCATATCGAGTCGCTGGGCCTTCAGCTCCAGATAGCCCTCGTAATTGGCCTGATAGCTGTATAATTTGCCCTTGTCCAGCTCCACGATCCGGTTCGTCACACTGTCCAGGAAATACCGGTCATGGGTTACCATTAAGAGCGCTCCGTTAAACCGGCGCAGATACGTCTCCAGCCAGTCCGCCATGGCGCTGTCCAGATGGTTGGTCGGCTCGTCCAATACCAGTAAATCTGCCGTGGAAAGAAGAACGCTTACCAGCGCCACCCGTTTTCGCTGGCCGCCCGAAAGGGTCTCCACGCGGTCGTCAAAATCCGTGAAGCCCAGCTTTGTGAGCATCGTCTTCGCCTGGCTCTCTAAATCCCACATCGGTAAGTCCCCCTCACCTACGTTCAGCGGATTGTGAGCGTGTCCCTCATTTTCACGGACAATGCTTTCCAGGATCGTATCGCCGTCATGAAACTTCGGATTCTGAGATAAAAACCGGATATCCAGATTACGTCCGCGCACCACACTTCCGTCGTCCGGTTCCTCCAGCCCTGCCACAATCTTTAAAAGCGTCGATTTCCCCGTTCCGTTGATCCCGATGAGGCCGATCTTCTCTCCCTCATTGATACTGAAGCTGGTATCGTCAAAGAGCAGCCGCTCGGTGTATGATTTTGTCAAATGTTCTATGGTTAATAAATTCATCTTTGTAATTCGTCTCTCCGTTCCTTATTCATCGCCGTCAATGGCTGATCACTTCTGTGGATGCAAGCGGCGTATCAGTATCCACCCAGTATTCATCATAATTATCCCGATTTACATAGACCGAAATATCCATGCCGGTCCAGATAGCCGGTGACGGGTCAAACCAGATGTTTTGGCTTCGGAATGTATGAATCGTCGTCCCATCCGTAACCTGGCAGTTCACCACAAATGGATTCCGCCCGTTCATGGAATACGAAGTGTTCACATTCACACTGGTAACTACAGCGTCAAGCCGTCTTCCTTCTGTGCGTACCTTCTCAGCAATGCGTTTTTTTCTGTTCCGGCCAAGCAGAAAGGCTGCTCCGATGCCAACAAAGAGCACCCCCATAAATCCAAAGCCCACGGTTATGGCTCCCGCACTGGCATCGTCGCCGAACAGGAAACAAATGGCTATGCCTGTAAATACGACGCCAATCAGAAGAAAACAGCCGCAAAAAATGATTGTAAACCAAGTGTCCCCTTTTTTACCGTACATTCCCTTTCCCCCATAGAATCCACTTTTTTCTATTCTATCACCAGTTCCACCGGGCAATGGTCGGAGCCGAGTATCTCCGTATGGATATCCGCACTGACCAGCCTCTCCTTTAACGATTCTGATACGCAGAAATAGTCAATTCTCCATCCTGCGTTCTTGGATCTGGCACTGAACCGGTAGGACCACCAGGAGTAAATATCCTCTCTGTCAGGATAGAACCAGCGGAAGGTGTCAATGAATCCGGCCTCCAGAAGATCTGTAAACTTGCCGCGTTCTTCGTCTGTGAATCCCGCATTCTTGCGGTTTGTCTTCGGATTCTTCAAGTCGATCTCCTTATGTGCCACATTTAAATCACCGCAGAAAATAACCGGCTTCTTCTCTTCCAGCCCTTTTAAATACTGAAGAAATGCATCCTCCCACGTCATACGGTATGGCAGGCGCGCCAGCCCGTCCTTGGAGTTGGGAGTGTAGCAGGTAACTACGTAATATTCGGGAAATTCCGCCGTTATTACGCGGCCCTCATGATCGTGTTCCTCTATTCCGATGCCGTACGCAACCGATAGCGGCGCCTCCTTCGTAAACATGGCGGTTCCCGAATAGCCTTTCTTCTCCGCGTAATTCCAGTACTGATGGTAGCCCGGCAGATCCAGTTCGATCTGTCCCTCTGAAAGCTTGCTCTCCTGTATGCAGAAAATATCCGCCTTCACCTCGTGAAAATAATCTAAAAGACCTTTACCTACGCAGGCGCGCAGGCCATTAACATTCCATGATATCAATTTTTTCATTTAACAGTCTCTCCTTAGACAATAGATAATGTTAGTATAGCATTTTCCAGGACAATAGAAAAGATTAATCTTGGTGGAAATTTTCAGATGAAAATTTCCACCAGATCTGATCCATAAGAATCATTCTCAAGTTGATTCCGCTCTGTCGGAATGATATACTGCCACTGAATACATGAAAAGGAGGACCTATCTATATGAAGCATTTAAGCAGGCTGGCCGCGCTCGCGCTGTCAGTATCCATGGGTATTTCCGGCTGCGCGTTTGCACCGGCGTCATCCGCTTCTTCCGAGACAGTCTCTTCTACATATGAAAAAGATACGGATAACGGAGAAACCTTCTCCGCCAAACCAACAGATAGCGAAGAAACTTCAATTGATGATACCGGGGCACCTTCCCTTTCGCCTTCGGAGCAGTCCAGTGAAACAGGGGAAGAAAACGCTTCAGAAACAGAATCCGAGAGAGCGGCCGCATTTGCTCTAAAAATAAAAAAGGCCGTTGCGTCGGCTGATCTGGAAGGTTTTGCAGATCTCTGCGGCTATCCGGTCTATATATCCCTGGAATCAGGGGATGGCCGCGAGCTTGAGACACGGGATGACCTGATCGCCCTCGGCTCAGACACTCTGTTTACCCAGAAGATGCAGGACACCATCGCCGCGGTACAGGAATCGCAGCTTAACTCCTACGGGGCTGGCGTGATGATGGGCGAAAACGGGGCGGTTGTGTTCAATGATGTAAATGGAACGATGATGATTACGGGAATCAATCTGTCTGACTGATCTGATGAGGAACAGGGCGCGGGGCACGCTGTCCCCCGGAGCTTTTTCATTCATAGAACAAAATTTCCTATGGATGAAAAAATGGGTGCTCAGATAACCGGCACCCATAACTGAATATCACTTTCCCCATTTTCGTCCAACCGTTCCCCATACCTTGCAAAATCATACCGTCTGCCGTCGTCAAACCGGCAGGTGGATTCAGGAAACCACTCCCCATAGATGTATTCCACCACCGGCTGAAGGCTGTCCTCATTCCTTCCGTGGAAGGAAAACACAGCATAACGGCCGGCCGGGAGTGTAAATTCCTGCATTCCCCTGGGAACCGTGTGTTCTTCAGCGACCTCTGCTCCCGCAACATACCGGAACACCTTATCCATTCCCTGGCAGGGATAATAAGAGTAGTCATTTACCCCAATTAGAAATTCCTCGTCCGTACGGCCGGAGATACGGTCCTTTTTCGCATGAAGCCGCCTCCAGCACCTCCCGATTACAGAGAAACCGCCCTTTGTGGAACCGCAGCAGCCGACGATGGATATCGTCTTTGCCTCCGTCATGGCTACCTCGAGTATCCTGTCCCCCCGCAGTTTTTCCCGGCGGGAGGCATCGTATTTCAGCTGCAGCGGGAAAAAATCACCTTTCTTCCGGTATTGGGATGGACTGTGTTTAAAATACTTCTGAAACGCCCTTGAAAACGAGCGCTGCGTTTCGTATCCGGAAGCCAGCGCAATTTCCAGAACAGGCTGTTCCGAAAACACCAGCATACGGGCCGCCTCAGTCAGCCTGCGCCTCATAAGATAGGTATGCATGGGAAAACCGGTAACAGATGCAAACATGCGGTGCAAATGGTATCTGGAATAGCTGAAAGCCGCAGCAATACTTTCTAAATCCAGCCGCTCCTCCATCAGATGTTCTTCGATATAATCAATGACTGCAGTTATTTCTTCTATATTAGTTGGTGTGTGATTCATCTCGTCACTCCATTTGTTACTCAATTTGACACCCGTTCTGCTCCCCATCTTTCCATTCCCATCGACCGCCTCATCGTAATTCGCAGCCCCCAATTCACTCACCATGATCCCCGCCTCCTGTTTTTTCTCTATCATACCAGAAAACAAGAACATTTTTGTCACATTTCTTGCTGCCTGCGAGCTTTCCGACAGTCCAATTTTTTCCATCCCCCTTCCTTTTATCTCCCGATCCCGCCTTCTGGCTGTCCGACTTGCAGCCGCAGCCAAAAAATAAGCCGGGAAATTCCATCAGATAGAATTCCCCGGCTCTATAAAACTGCTTGTTTTATTTATTTTCTTGCTTTATTTTCTTTTGTCATCCATTTCTTCCGCTCTACGAAACGTCCCATGACAAAAGCCATGATGCCGACGCCGATCCCGGTCTGAATGCAGAACAGCAGGCTTTCCACCTCGCCCGGGAGTTCGCCCTGAATCAGGGTTTCCATTACCGGGGTGAACCACGGCTCATACTCTTCTCCACGGATCTCCGCCACCATCTGGCTTCCCGCATCGTCGGATCCGCCAAATTCTGCGCCTTTTAACGCGAACAGCGGAATAATTGCGATCAGGCAGGCAATGACCAGTAAAACGGTTACAATCATTTTTTTATTCTTATCCATCTTATTTTGCCTCCTTTGCAAATCCGATACTGGAAAGCTCCGGCCCGGCGTAGGATTCCAGCGCAATGATGATAACCGTAGTGAGAAGTCCCTCAATGATAGCCAGCGGCAGCTGTGTCGGCGCAAATACGCCTAAAAACTTCGCCGCAGACAGAGCCACACCGCCCTGTTCTGCAGGATAGGCCAGCGCCAGCTGAAGGCTGGTTACGCAGTATGTAAACAGATCGCCAAGGGCAGCCGCAAGAAATACGGATACGTAGCGGTTTACCTTTAACTTTCCGCATAATTTATAGATCCCAAAAGCCACGAACGGACCAGCAATCGCCATAGAGAAGGTATTGGCACCCAGCGTGGTGAGTCCCCCATGTGCCAGTAAAACCGCCTGGAAAATCAATACGATAATTCCGAGGATGCTCACTGCCGACGGCCCAAACAGGATCGCCCCGAGACCGGTTCCGGTCATGTGGGAGCAGCTGCCCGTAACAGACGGAATCTTCAGGGACGAAATCACAAAAATAAACGCCCCGGCCATGGCAAGCACGGTGATATTCTTTCTGTTTTCACCCAGTGTACGGCGGATGGAAAAGAATCCGGCGGCCAGGAACGGCACACAGACAGCTCCCCATACCAGGCAGTAGCCCAAAGGCAGATACCCCTCCATAATGTGCATCGCATACGAGACCGGCATAACGCCGAACGTAAATGCAAATGCGACTGCAAGTGTCATGATTCTTTTTTCTTTCTTCGTCATCTCTATTCTCCCTTCAAAAAAAATAAGCACCTTATCCGATGATTCCCACTCATCAGACCGGTACTTTGACGACAGCCTCTTCTTCGCTCTTATCCCCTGTCTTCACAGAGATCCCCGGTTTTCCGGACGCAAAAAAAGGCTTCGGCCTCCGGTCATCGCTCGTAACCGGACGCATCGTATCGCAACAGGCAGGTCTTCTGACTCAAGGTTCATCACAGCAGCTCATCTTCCCGGTTACCCAGTGATTTATCGAGCCCTGCTCCTCTTTTACAGCGGCGGGACCGTAAGGGATTTTCACCCTTTTCCCTATTATCCTGCGGAGAATTTCACAGGCACCTCTTGCGTAATTCTATTGTATTGTACACGAAAACGGCTCCGGCTGTCAAATACATTTGACGACGTACGCTCACGTTTATGCCAGCCATTCACGTTTATGCCTTACACTAACGTTTCACCGGCACAGCAGTTGTTCCAATTCTTCTGTATCTTTCACATATGCGCCGTCGGGCACAAGTCCATGGGCCGCCAGCCGGCTGCACACATCCATCAGGACCGGCTTTCTTAAGTTCGCCTGCGACACCACGTTTTCATCCTGGAAAATGCGGCGCGGCGAGTCATCCGCAATCAGACGGCCTCCGGCAAATACCAACGCCCGGTCCGCCCATCTCCAGGCAAAATCCACATCATGGGTAGAAATCAGAAGAGTTTTCCCCATATTCCACAGCTTATCCAGAACCGCCTCGAATACTGCCGTATTCAGAGGGTCCAGCGAAGCCGCCGGCTCATCAAACAGGAAGAGTTCCGACTCCATCGCGACAATATCCGCGATACAGACCCGTTTCTTCTCACCGCCGCTGAGATAGTGAGGCGGCCTGTCTTTCATTTCCACTAAGTTCATGCATGAAAGGGCCTCATCCACGCGCCGTTTCACCTCCGCGGCCGGAAGCTTTAAATTCATGGGCCCAAATGAAACCTCTGCTGCCACCGTTGATGCGATAATCTGATTATCTGCCTCCTGAAACACAATTCCAACGTGCTTTCGCAGCTCGTTCCGGTTCTTTTTTGTAATTTCAGTACCCCGGTATAAGATTTTCCCGGAATCCGGTGACAGCACACCGTTCAGATTCAGAAAACACGTGGATTTTCCTGCTCCGTTGGACCCCAGTACCGCGATCCGCTCACCCTTTCTGACCGATAAATTCACATCCTGCAGGGCCGCTTTCCTGCTGTCATAGGAATAGCAGAGATGCTCCGTCTCCAGAATCACATCTCCTCTGTTCTCATCCACATACTCACCACCTTTTCTCTCATTTTCTCTGTATCACTCCGATGCCAGACTACAGAAAAATCCACACCGCCGAAATCAGCAGTAAGTATCCTGCTGCCGCTGCCGCCTGGCTTCCCCTGATCCGCTTCTCTTCCTCCAGGAAACAGAGATCCCCGTCGTAGCACCGGGACAATAGAGAGTCATAATACGTGTCCGCCTTTTTCAACGATGCCACCAGCAGATTGCCGGCGGTACTTCCAAAGGTACGGCAGGATGTCCTAAAATCGCAGGTTCCCAGCCGGGAAACAGCGGCCTGTTTCATCTGACTGTGGGTGTCACTCAAAACGAAAATAAAGCGGTAAATCAGATACATCAGTTCCACAATCATTTTCGGTACGTGTATGCGCTTTAAGACTCCGATCATCTCACTGGCCGGCGTGGAAAGCGTCATCATGTACATGGCACTGACCGCCCCCAGCGCTCTGGCAAACAGCAGCACAGCCTGCAAAAGCCCGGCCTTCGTCACATAGAGCGAAAACCATGGAACGCTAATATACCAGTCGCCGCAGGGCCTGCGTGAAATACCTATGGCAATCGCCACAGTCCCCATAAAAAGAAAGGCGAGAGGAATCGTAAGCAGCTTTAAATACCGTGCAGGCGATAAGCCTCCCGCCATAACCGTAATGCAGGCCATGGTAAAGATTACAAATACCGACACCGACAGCTTGTCCGCCGCGATGCACAGACAGAGCGCCGCCATGCCCACCGCCATCTTAAGCCCCGCATTCCAGCTTCTGAGCCGCGACTCATAGGCATAGAAATCAATCGAATGCGCCGCATCGTGTTTATGACCTCTGTGAATTGGTTTCACCTCCCTTGATCTATTTACCGGCATTGGCCGATATGACCCATTATATAACGGGAGGAGGCGTATGGCAATTGAATCGCTCCTACTTTTTTCAGCAATAAGACACATTAAAAAAGGAGCCTTTTTATTTCGGCTCCTTTTATTTGCAGTCATCCTATTCCCCCAGAATATTATAAAAACGGCATTTTGTTTCTATAAAATGTATAGATTGAAGAAGCATTTCATTTTCCTTCTCCAGGTTCATACCCTCTTCCAACTCTCTCCATAAAGCTACGCTGGCAGCCACACTGCCTCCCGGTGTCGTAAAAGCTTCAATGTCAAATCGTCCGGAATAGCCAATATCTTTTAAAGCAGAAAAATACTCTTCCCACTGAAACATCCCCACTCCCGGAAGCCTTCTGTTATTTTCTGCAAGGTGAAGATGTCTTAAATACTTACCCGCTGTTAGAATCGCCTCCTGAATAGAATTTTCCTCTACCGACATATGGAACCCATCCAGCATCAATCCAACATTTGGATTCTCCACTATTTCGCAAAACCGAACGCCCTCTTCAGCAGTGTTAATCAGGTAACCTTCAAACCGGTTTAATGGTTCAATCGTCAGCACTATTGAGCTGCCATGAATCTTTTTTACCGCATTCTTAAAGCAAAGTGCTGTTCGTTCAAAAATCCGCCGCTTTTCAGTCATAGGAAGTGTCTCTATCCTGTAAGAGGGCCATTTCGTATAAAAAGTCCCTCCCAACAGACGGATATCTGCGTGCTCCATCATTTCCAAAATCTGATGCATATATCTTATTCCATTTTCTCTGACCGCACAGTCATCGGAAGCCATATCACAATCTTTAGGAAACCCACAGCTAAAAACAATTTCCACGCCCTTCTCTCCAGCATACTGCACCAGATCACGAAGCTGCTCATAATCTCTTAAAAATGGGTCTGGAGGCAGCTCTACACACTCAAATCCCAAAGATGCAAACCGATCAATAATAGGATAAAAGTATGTCACCGGCTCACTTTGTCCAAACAGAAAATGAATGCCCGTTTTTAATTTTACCAATGTACCTTATCTCCTTTCTTTCAGCATATTTAAACGCTTAATCGGAAAGGCCAAAGTTCTCTAATCCATTTTCCTTAATAAAATTCCGATACCATTCGTTCATTGTGGTTTCACTCTGTGCCCGATTCTTTAATTCATCCGTCACCTCACCAGAGGTTACAATCTGGCCCTCATAAAGATTTTCTCCGCCTTTCAGTTTCTTTCCTTCTGTCAGCATTCTGGCCGCCGCCTGTACAGGGAGATAGCCTTCCATCCATACATTCTGGAATGCACATACATCGAGATACCCCTCTTCCAGGAGATTTAAGGCTTCCGCTCCTGGATCATAAGCCGCCATAACAGTTTCTCCGCCACAAGCCTGCTTTACTTTTCCCATATTAGTTGTTTCCAGCGCAGATAATCCAACCATTGCCTTTAAATCCGGGTTAGAAGTGTAGATATTTTCCCAGTTATTATAATTTAAAGTTGTATCCTGATCTGTTTCGTATACGCCAATAAATTCCATTTTAGTTCCGTCATACGCTTCTTTTACCTTCTCTGCCCGAGTAGCATGAGATGCCGGTCCAAGTACGCACACGCCAAGCGCAACCACACCTTCTTCTCCGGTCTTCTCCTTTACGGCAGATCCCAGGTCATACGCAAGTTTTGCTGTATCTACTCCAAAATAAGCCGCTCTCTGTGAAGTTGGCGCATCCGTATCCGTCACAATTACAGTAATTCCTTTTTCGACCGCCTCTTTAATCGGTTCATCCCACACAGTAGGATCTCCGGCAATGATAACAATTGCATCACAGCCTGCTGCCACCAGAGACTCAAACATAGAAATCTGCTCTGTATTATCAGTATCAACCGGCCCTGTGTAGGTAAGCTTCACACCATAGTCTTCCGCGGCCGCCTTAGCACCATATTCTATGGAAGACATAACATCACCAGAGGTCGTATGGACAACAAAACCAATATGGTAATCATCTGTTTCCCGTTTTTTAGCCTCAGACGCCTGCTCGGTTTCTTTTGATTTTTCACTTGTCTCTTTTGCTGATGTATCTTTCGTAATGCTCTCTGTTGTCGATTTTGTATCCTCTTCAGTGGACACAACGGAAGAACACCCCGTAATACCTAAAACTACCGCCATACATAACGCTGCCGCATTTCTCTTTTTCATAGTAAATCTCCTTTCCCTCTGCATCTTTTGTTTTCTTCCTCTATAAAACTCTTTCCTTCCTACCTCTCCGATGAGCCTGATTTTCCGGGCCTCCTTTCCACCATCGTATCAATAAAAATTGCAAGAATCATGGTAATTCCAATAAATAAGGACCGCCAGCCAGACTGCATACCCAAAAATACCAGACCATTCTGAATAACGGTAACCAATATGATTCCTATAAGAGATCCCCACATACTGCCGCTTCCACCGCCCATTTTTGTTCCACCAATTACAACAGCGCCAATTGCTGACATAGCATAATCGCCTCCTGTCGTAGTATCTGCGGAAGTAAGATTTGAAAGAGTGAGAACTGCTCCCAAACCACTTAAAAAACCGCTGAGCGCCATAACCTGTATCCGCAGCATTCGGGTCCTGATTCCCATTTTACCCGCAGCCGATTCATTATCGCCCATCAATATCAAATGACGGACGAATCTGGTATTTTTAAACAGGAATAATAGTATCCCGAATACCGCCAGTGAAATCCATGCAATCATAGAGATACCAAACACACGGATTCTGGCCATAGTCAAAAAGGAACCTCCTGGCAGACCGCTAATAGTTTTTCCCCCATTCAAAAGCAAAGACAATCCCCTATAAACAGATACCGTACCTAGTGTAACTACAATCGTGGAGAGCCTGAATGCTACTGCAAGAATCCCATTCAATGCACCGAGTGCCGTAGCTGCCAACAATCCAATTAGTACTGCAATCCAAGGGTTCACGCCTGCCTTTGTCATGAGAAGCGCCATCAGTGCCATAGTTACATTCAGTACCATCCCTACGGATAAATCAACTTCGCCAGCACAAAACACAAATGTCATACCGTATGTCAAAAGTCCCAGAATACTCATCTGTTTCAAAACGACAGCAATATTCTGTCCTGACATAAATGACGGGATAAAAATAGAAAATCCCAAGAGTACAGTAAGCATCGCCAGGAAGACCCCAACTTCTTTTTTTATGGCCTTCTTACCTGTCGCTTCATAATTTCTTTCATCCGCTGTAAGACTTTTAAGCCTGCTTTTTCCAGTTTCATTTGTCCCCTGGCTGCCTGCAATGTATTTTAGAATTTCTCCTTTCGTTGTACCTTCCCCTACAGTTTTAATATGTCTGCCATCACGAAACAGTAAAATCCTATCACTTAATGCAGTCAGCTCATCAATTTCCGATGAAGTCAGGATAACAGCAAATCCCTGGGCTGTCAGACGGTCGATCAGTTGATATATCTCCTGTTTTGCCCCTATATCGATCCCTCTGGTGGGATCGTCCAGTATAAGAAGTCTGGGTTTTGTAGCCAGCCATTTTGCCAGCAGAACTTTCTGTTGATTACCGCCAGAAAGTTCAATGGCAGTATCTTCCACCGACTTACACACAATATTTAACTTTTCTACATATTCTTTTGCAATTCTACGATTATCCTTATGCTGGATCAATCCACGTCTGGAAGTTATCCGGAGAAGGCTCTGTGAAATATTATCTTCAATAGACCATTCTGTCATCAGACCTGTATCCCGCCGGTCTGACGGCACCATGGCTATATGCCTGCTCATAGCCTCTAACGGTGTTTTGTTGACAATCTCCTCTCCCTCCAGAATTATTTTCCCGCTATGAAAATGTCTTAGACCAAACAACACTTCTAAAAGAGCTTCATACCCGCATCCCGCCAGCCCGGAGAGCCCCACAACCTCACCTTCACTTACAGAAAATGATATGTCATCCAGTTGTCCATTTACTGATAAATGCTCTGCCTCTAAAACGAGTTTACCTGCCTTTGCTGGATTTCTACTGAATACACACTTTGTATCACGTCCAAGCATCAGCGCTATGATCTCGTCAATTGATGTATCTTCCTTTCTTAATGTCTGTACATAACAACCGTCGCGCATCACGGTTATCCGGTCCGCGATCTCAAATACCTCATCCATTCTGTGAGATATATAAATTATGGTAATACCTTTTGCAGTTAGTTCCCGGATCAGCTTAAACAATATCTGAGTTTCATACATATTAAGTGCAGAATTCGGCTCATCAAGAATAAGTATTTTGGCTTCTCCTGCCAATGCCCGGGCAATCTCAATCCACTGACGCTGCCCAATTGACAGTTGTTTTACCGGTACATTAATATTGATGTCCAGTTCCATCTCTTGTAGAATTTCCGCTGTACGGTGACGCATCCGTTTATGTTCCAGTATACTGCCTCTGCATTTTTCTCTTCCGGCAAAGATATTCCGTTCTGCATCTTGAAGGGAAAACAGGGATAGTTCCTGAAATACAATATTTACACCGCACTTTCTGGCTTCCGCAGGATTTCTGGGTTGATATTTTTTCCCTTCCAGATACATATCTCCCGAGTCATACCGATAAACTCCAGCAATCAAATTCATGAGCGTTGATTTTCCGGCTCCGTTCTCCCCGCAAAGCGCATGTACTTCCCCCTTTTCAAGAGAAAAGCTGACATTATTTACTGCTTTCACCTGATGAAAGTTTTTACATACATCTCTGAATTCGAGAATTTTATCACTCATAGTCCACCTCCTCTCATCTGGCCCGTTTTCGGGTTATCATCTGCATTGCAATCGCCAGAATCAGAAGCAGCCCTTCTGTCGCCTCCTGCCATGCCGTACTGATGCCAAGAAGCATCAGCCCGTTCTTGATGACCATAATCAGCACGATTCCTCCCAATGTTCCCCATACAGATGCGCTTCCGCCTTCTGTGGACCCGCCTCCCGCCACAACAGCGGTAATTGCCAGCATCTCGTAGCCACTTCCTCCTTCTGACGTAGCTGATGCCATAAAAGCCAGTGATAATACTCCAGCTAATCCTGCAAAAGCTCCCATGAGCGCTTCGTTCTGTATTCTTCTTTTCCTAACAGGAACTCCGGTATACCTTGCAGCATTTAAATTGCTGCCAATTGCCAGGAACTCACGACAGACCACACTGTGTCTCAGCCACCACGCGGAAAGAATAACCACTGCAAAAGATACATACACAGTATTGTTAATATGAAAAAGAGTGCCAGTCCCAAAATTAAAGAAGGAGCTTTTCCCCAGGTTTCCCACACTGTATCCACCGGTCAACACCAATGTCAGTCCCTTATATACATAAGAAGTTCCAAGCGTAATAATAATGGCAGGCAGTCCTAAAAGCACTCCGACATACCCGTTAAAAGCACCGCACAAAGCCCCAATAAAAATCCCAATCAGCGCCGCCGCCCACGGATTAATTCCTCTTCGCAGAATCATTAAAGCCATACAATTCACAACCAGGTTATAAATTGCACCTACTGAAATATCCATCTCACCTGTGGCGACTACAAATGTCATTCCTGTAGAAATAACAATCATAATTACCATTTGACGAAGCAGCCGAAAGAAATTGGCACTTGTAGCAAATGTTCTCGTGGTACATGAAAAAAGAATACATACCAGAAATATGCCGGCCAGAACCATCATAGCGCTTTTATTGCGGATTTTTATTTGTTTGGTTTTCTTTTGATTCACCTGACATCTCTCCTTGGTATAATCCCCTTTTTATATTGAATATGAGTGTAACCACAAGTTTGAGTTCTTGTCTTCAAAACACTGCCCTTACAGGTAATAAAGAAATCTTTTCCATCTTTTCCGCCCCAACAGAAATTAAGCGCTGTGTCGATCCCACTTGTTACCAGAATTCCTAATTGAGTACCATCTGCTGTATAGATATGAAGTCCATCCGGCCCACAGCAGAATATATTTCCTTCTTCATCAATCTTCATTCCATCGGGCACAGTATCATCACTTCCCGGCTGCGGCGTTCTGGCAAATAATCTCCCGTTAACAAGCGATCCATCATTTTCCACATCAAACATCATGATTTGGTAAGTCGGCGAATCGTTCACATAAAGTGTTTTTTCATTTGTGGAAAAGCACAATCCATTGGGATTTTTAAATGTATCTGCCCCTGTCCGGATTTCGCCTGTATCAGGATTTAGTATGTATACCGGCCGTTTATCTGATGGTATCGGCCGTCCGACTCCAGCCGGGGCATCCTGCCTTCCATAGTCTGGATCGGTGAAATAAATCAATCCGTCACTGCGGCACACAACATCATTGGGGCTGTTTAACTCAATTCCGTCACAAGATACCGCCAATGTCTCGTAACCGCTTCCATCCCGATTACATCGACTTAAATGGCTCACCGCATGTTCACAAACCACCAATCTTCCCTCAAGATCAAAACACTGGCCATTTGCTTTCTTTCCGTTATGAAACAACACTTTAGAACCGGCCTTTTCACTCCAACCCATAGTATTGGAAACAGGAATATCATTAAAAAGAAGCATGTCCCTTTCGTAGTCCCATACGGCGCCTTCCGTAAGATGCATCCCCGAAACAATCGTTTCAATGTCCTCCTCAGAATTAATCAAACGATATATTCTCTCATCCATCACATTTAAAGTTACTTTCATGTTATCTCCTCCTGTCATCTCGTACGTTTTTTTGCCGGTATCGCCTTCTCGTATTCAGGCCACAGTTTCATAATAGCCTGGGATATAAAAAAAGAGTCTTGCGGAAAACCAAATAAAGAAGCACCCTTCTGTTCCCACTCACGGAGGCTCTGTTCTGTCATGGAAGGCCATGCAAGAAACGGTTTTCGACAGCTCACACATACGGAAGCTGCATGATTCATCATTTCTGTGATGCAGGGATCATCCTGTTTTCCTTTTAGACCCATGCCAACTGATAAATCTCCAGGTCCCAAAACAATTAAATCCACACCGTCTACCTTTACAATCTCCTCAATATTATGAAATCCCTCTTCTTGTTCTACAATCATCATCTTAAGTGTTTCCCGATCAGCCTTGTCCACATATGCACTCTGCCCCATTTGTCCATAATGACCAGCTCTCTGAGGATTCCAGCCCCTCACGCCTTTCGGAGGATAGGTGCAAGCCGCCACCGCTTTTTTTGCATCTTCTGCAGTGTTAATAAACGGAAAACCGATGATATCCGGTCCCATATCCATCACCGGACGGACCAATGCAGCATCCGTATAAGGAAGTCTGATCATGGCTGCAGCTCCGCCTGCATGGGCACCGATCATCAGGTTCTGCATCTCCGTTCTTCCCATAGCACCATGCTCCCCTTCGATCCATACAAAATCATATCCTGCCATTCCAACCAGTTCACTGACAGCCGGATCATTTAAAGAAACACATACACCGCAGACGATTTTCCCTTCTTCCATTTTTTTAACTAATCTTTCCAAATGCATTCCCATTTTCCTCATCCTCTCCTTTTCACCTGTGACGTTTTTAGCTACATTTGTTATTTTGTACTATTTACATACTAAAATTATAATGATATTATTATAATAATTAAACAACTATATTGCCGATTATTATAAATATTCCGCCACTTTATACAATATATTTGTTTTTTCTTCTATATTAGCGACAGAAAGGATTTTTTATGATTCTATCCCATATTCAACTGAATGAAAATCTTGAGGAAAAGATTCTTCACATGACCCCTGATTTTCCCTATATTTGCTGCTATGTCGAGATGGATAAGTATCCGGGGGGATATATTCCATGGCATTGGCATGATGAAATTGAGTTAATTTATGTACAGAGAGGTACCGTCGAATATCATATCAAGGAAAAGACCGTAACGCTTTCTGAAGGAGACGGCTGTTTTATGAACTCCAATGTACTGCATTTGCTGAAACCCTCTAAAGACTGCCGTGGCAGCATCCTGCTTGCCCATACGTTTAAGAAATTGTTCCTGGGCGGTTTTTATAATAGTGTATTTGAACAGAAATACTTAAACCCAATAGTCAACTGCAAGAACCTGGAATATTTTAAATTTTCCCCTGAGATTCCATCACATACAATTATTCTTGAAAAACTCAAGGCTTCTTATGCTCTTGCAGAAGCCGAACCTTTTGGATATGAATTCATGGTTCGCGACTTGCTCTCTTCCTTCTGGCTGCTGCTCTTAAAAGAGGCCCAGCCTATCGTAAATAAGAAAAAAATAAAATCCAGTGTAGAAAATGAACGTATCAAGGCAATGATTTCATATATTCAAAGCAATTATCAATATAAGATTACCGTCGAAGACATAGCAGCATCCGCAAACGTCAGCGAACGAGTCTGCTATCGCTGTTTTATGCGCAATATAGGCATGACTCCTGTTGAATACTTACTTCAGTGCCGTATACGGGCTGCGGAAGACCTGCTTACAGGCACCTCAAGATCAATTACTGAAATCGGTACTCTGGTTGGCTTTAATAATGGCAGTTATTTCGGAAAAGCCTTCCAGACAGTATTACACTGCACACCAAGGGAATATCGCAAAAAACATCTTTCTTCCTGATTTGACCAAAAGATGCAGGAAAGGACCGGCGCGGGTTCAGCCGCTCCAGTCCTTTTGGTATTCTTCATTTCTTTTATTTTACTATGATAACGTCAAAACGCCCTTGGTAAAATATGGTATATTAAATTTTTTCTCCTTCACGCTTTCGATACCACCCATACCACACCGTAAAGAACACAATCCCATACACCGAAGCCAGCGGCACTGCCAGTCCGATATCAAACAGGCTGGCCCCTTCTTTCAGGCTGAACACATACGACAGCGGCACCCTCACGAGAAACGACGCCGTTATTCCCTGCAGCATAACGGGAAGCGACATGCCATGGCCGTTAAAGTAGCCGATATAACTGAATACAATACAGGTAAGTATGGCCTCCGGGCTGAATCCCTTTAAGTACTCCGCCCCCCGCACGATATAAGCCTCATTGGAGGTAAACAGCGACGCCGGGATATCCCCTCTGAAAAACGTAACCGCAAAGATAAACACTCCAACGCAGACGCCGAGCCCCATTCCCGTGAGCATCGCCTTCCTGGCCCGTTCCTCTTTGCCGGCCCCCACATTCTGGGCCACAAAGGCCGACATGGACTGCATCAGCGCAGAAGGAATCAGCATGACAAAGGAAATGACCTTCTGGGCGATTCCATACCCGGAGGACGCCTCAAGACCGATTCCATTTACAATCGCACAGAGGATTAAAAATGATATATTTGTCAGCATTTCCTGAAGCGCCAGCGGTATTCCCAGCTTTAAAAACACCAGAATCTCACGGTTAAATCGGATATCACTTTTCTTAATGGTAAAAGGCAGCTTCTGCCTGCGGATGATAAGCAGAGACAGGACCACGCTGACCGCCTGGGCCAGAATCGTGGCCAGCGCGGCGCCCGCCACATTCATGTGAAAGACTGCCACAAAAAGCAAATCTCCGATAACATTTACGATACAGGCGATCAGGACAAAAATCAGCGGCAGCTTTGAATTTCCCAGCCCGCGGAAGATGCCGCTGATCACATTATAAGCCACCACGAATACAATTCCCACGCCACAGATTCTCACATACTGCACCGTCAGGTCGTAGGCCTGTTCCGGGGCATTGAGCAGTGATGCGAAAACAGGAGCCAGAAACAGAAGCAGGGCCATGATGACCGCCGTAAAAATCACAAAAAAACAGACCGTCCCTCCAATTACACTGCCGATCCGTTCGTTCCGCTTCTCTCCGAGGTAACGGCTGATTAAAACCGTCACGCCCATCACAAGAGCGGTAATCACAAATGTAACCAGATTGATGACGTTGCTCCCCGTCGCCACCGCCGAGATACCAGCATCAGTTCCAAACTGCCCCACGACGAGTAAATCCACCGCTCCGTACATCGCCTGCAGGATCAACGCTCCCAGCACTGGTACCATAAATTTGACAAGTTTCCCCACGATACTTCCCTGAGTAAAATCGTCCGATAATGTGTTATGCTTTGACATACTTCTCTCCTTCCTAACGTTCCAGATTCTCCAGCATTTTCTCTGCAACCTTCATAAATGTATTTAAATCTTCCCGGGAGATTCCCTCAATGAGCAGTCCCTCCGTCTTCTGGATCTCCTGCTGCAGCGCCATCCGGATGTCCTCCGCCGCCTCCGTAAACTGAATTTTCTTATATCTCCCATCCTCTTCACTGCTGACCCGCTGTATCATCTTTCTGCTCTCCAGCGTCTTCAGAAGCTCCGTAGCCGTCGATGGCCGCAGCCCGAACTCTTTCTCAATGTCTTTCTGATACAGCGGCCGGTCTCTGCCGTCAACCAGGATAAAATCCAGAATCCGCCCCTGAACCTCTGTAATTCCGAGATTTTTCCCCATCTTTTCCGATCTGCGCCTTAGGCGTATGGAAATTTTATTGATCAGTTTTCCTGTATCCATTATGCATCCCCCTGTACTTGGCTGAATTTGGAGTCTATATAGTTCGGTTCCTAACTATTAGGTTATAACACATTTTCGGTAAATGTCAAGTGCAAGATTGATTCAAAAAAAAAGCGCCTCTCCCGCGAGTCAGGCCCGCGCCGGAGAGGCGCACAGAATACGAAGCACCTAAGCATTTAAATTCTTCACAGTTTCCCGTATTATCAGTCTGTTTTCCAGATAAACCCGCCGGTTATCGATGATTCCGTCCTCCAGACGGCGCAGCAGAATCCTTGTCCCTTCACGGGCGATCTCGCCCATGTTCCGCTCCACGGTAGTCAGCTTCATATTCGCATAGCCTGACAGATCCCAGTTGTCGAAGCCCACCAACGATACGTCGTCCGGCACCTTAAGGCCAACCTCGGTAACTGCCTCCCGGGCGCCGAATGCCATCTCATCGTTAAAGCTTAAAATTGCCGTCAGATCCTGTTCCAGAAGCCGTTTGGCCGCCTGATATCCGCTGGCATAGCGGTATGTACCGTGTTCCACCGGCAGACTGTCAGGATCCAGACCGTGTTTTGTCATGGAGGCGCGCCAGCCGCGGTGACGCAGCCTGGTGGAATCCAGATTCGAATTCCCTTCGATAATGCCGATCTTCCGATGCCCGTTTTCCAGAAGGCAATCCATGGCTTTTTCCATGGCTCCGGCCTCATCCGTGGTAACGTTAGGTACATCCAGAAATACCGTACGGCAGATGGCTACCATGGGAATCCCCTTATTCAGGACTTCATCCATGAATTCCAGATCGTCGTCCTTCTGCGTAAGCACGATAATTCCGTCCAAAAAGGATGGATTCAGCGTTCCCGGCTCATGCATATCGATACCTTTGACAATGACATTATATTTGCTCCCCACCACGCTGTAGACCCCGGTCAGCACATCGTGCAGAACGAAGGGGGAACTCATCTTGCTGATGGTGGAGAAGTAAAGACCAATCACGTAGGACCGTGACATCTTCAGCTGAATCGCCGCCTGATTCGGCACGTATCCCATCTCTTCCGCGATTTTCAAAATACGTTTCTTTTTATCGGACTTGTCCGCATTCGGATCATTTAAGGCTCTGGATACCGTAGAGTAAGACACTCCCGCTTTTTTTGCCACATCCTTGATCGTAACTGCCATATCCCACACTCCCTGCCACAAATACGTAATAGATTTAGTATACCTTTGACGTCCGAAGATTGCAACACCTTAATTCTCTGAGTTTTCCTTTAAAAGGGAGACCGACCAGGCTGTGAACTGCACCAAATAAAGAAGGACGGAGGTACAGCAGCCTCCGCCCATTCACTTAACCCTTTACGCCGCCTGCCGCGATACCGTCGATAAACTGATCCTGAGCCAGCAGGAACACGATCAGAGACGGTATAATGGAAATCAGGGACATGGCCAGCACACGGTTCCACTCAAAGCCGGTATCTGCGTCCATGGACATTTTAACAAAGATGGACGCCGGGTAGCGGGCCGGTGTGTTGACGTAAAGCAATGGTCCCATAAAGTCATTGGAAGACCACATAAACTGAAATAATGCACACGAAACAATAGATGGCTTTAGCATCGGCACGATCACATACCATAAGGTCTTGACAGAACCGCAGCCGTCGATGGTAGCCGCTTCCTCCAGCTCCTTGGGAATATTTCTTAAGAACTGAATCAGCATGAATACGAAATAGGTATCCGTCGCAAACAGTGTCGGTACGATCAGCGCCAGATAAATCGGAGAATCGATCCAGCCAAACTTATTGAACAGGACGAACTGCGGCACATTTAACACGACCTGGGGAAGGAACAGTGTGGACATCAGAACTGCAAAGAGCAGCTTTTTGCCCCTGAATTCAAACCTGGCGAAGCCGTATGCCGTTATGGTGGCGGATACAATCGTGAATACCACCTTCGGCAAAACGATAGAATACGTATTAATCATGGCTTTAAAGATATCAATATCACCGCCATAGCTTTTCAACGCGTTCTTATAACCGTCCAGCGTCGGATTCTTCGGGATGAAACCAATCCCGCTGAATATCTCATTATTCGTTTTAAAGGTAGCCCCAACCATCCAGATCAGCGGATAAATCATGATGAAGCCCACTACGATCAGCACTACGTAGCGCACGATCGTATTGACAGTCTTTCTTGTCTCTCTCGTCATCTTTTTTACCTCCCGTCCTCATCTGAATAGTAGACCCAGTGCTTCTGGCTGAAGAATGCAATGGCTGTAAACGTCATAACAATCAGGAACAGCAGCCATGCCTGAGCGCTCGCCAGACCCATCTCGTAGCTCTTGAACGCATTGTTATAAATCAGCATGGAGATCAGCATGGTCGAATTACGCGGTCCGCCCTGGGTAATGATGAACGGTCCGTTGAATTCCTGGAATGCCTGACACAGCTGAGTAACCAGGTTATAGAAAATAACCGGGGTAATAAGCGGAACCGTAATGCTGAAGAACTGTCTCCACTTCCCGGCGCCATCGATGGCTGCCGCCTCATATAAATCCTCCGAAACACCCTTTAAGGCCGCCAGGAAGATCACCATGGCAGAACCAAACTGCCAGACTCTCAGCAGGCAGATTACAAACAGCGCGTGAGACGGGCTGGCCAGCCAGTTCGGTCCCTCGATACCCATGTAGCTCAGCAGCATGTTGATAATACCGTCATCCTTAAATACCGCTTTCCACAGCACGGCGATCGCGATAGAGCCGCCCAGAATCGACGGAATATAGTAAGCCGTACGGAAGAGATTGACTCCCTTTAACTTAAAGTTCAGAATATATGCAATAAATAACGCAAAAACCAGTTTCAGCGGTACGGTCATGAAAGCGTATTTCATCGTAACCACAAAGGCTTTTACAATCTTCTTAGTATGGATAATCTCGTCATAGTTCATCAGGCCAACTTTGGAAACTCCGTCAAACAAATGATAGTCCGTAAAACTGTATACAAGTGATGATCCAAACGGATATACCTTAAAAATAAGAAATCCGATCAGCCATGGCAGTATGAAGAAAAAGCCTTTGTTTTCTTTTACGATCTTCTTAAAGCTCCTTCTTTCTGCGGTTGTACTCTGAGCCGCTGGTTGCTTCATACCGTTACCTCCTCTTTCTTACGCAGCGGCCCCCGTTGCCGGCGGCCGCTGATTGTCACTCACTATTTGCTTAAAACCTTATTGACACCGTCAATCAGTACTTCGGTTGCTTCATCAAGATCATAATCGCCGTAGCTTAAGCCTGCCATTACATCCCAGTAAACACCCTCGTTTGTTGCTTTTAACGCACTCGCCTCAAATTTTGGATCCAGCGGGAAGGAGACATAGCTTAAAACCTTGGAGTTTGCTTCTGCCACTAATTCATTTAAAAGACCGTTGTCTTTACAGATCTTAAGGCCTTCTGCGGAGCACGGAATTCCTCTCTCGGAAGCAAGGATCTTGACGCCCTCTTCCTCATTTAACAGGAAATTTACTAAAGCTGCACACTCAGCCGGATGCTTTGTGTTTTCAGAAATACCAAAGCACATGGAAACCTTCGCAAAACCGCCCTTATGGTCGCCCATATCGGCAAATTCCTCGCCTACTACGAATTCCTGGCCTTCATTTAACGCGCCCTGCTGCTTGGTAGCTGCGGAATCCCACTCGAAGATGCCTGCGTATTTGCCTTCCATCCACTTCGGGTTCTTGTCGAAGGAAGCCGCGCCGTCGCCTGCGATGGTGGCGATGGACGGAATTACGTGATCCGCTTCCAGAGACTGGATAAATTCCAGACCGTCCTTGATCTCATCTTCAGAGTACTGAAGCTCATTATTCTCTACCCAGGCTTTTCCGTACTTGGACTCTAAGTAGTAAACCATAAAGATTGTTCTGTCATACTCGTTCATAGCCAGCGGATAGTAATCGTCGCCAAGCTTTTCCTGGAATACCTTCCCTGCTGCTCTTAAGTCGGCTAAGGTCTTCGGTGTCTCAATTCCAGCCTGATCGTATGTAGTCTTGTTCCAGTAGAAGATTCTGCCTGTCATGGAGATCGGAACGCCCTGCAGTTTGTCTGCTACCGTACACTGTGCCAGGTAATCTTCCGAGAACTGGGACAGATCGAGAATATCGGATAACTTATTCAGATCATAGAACGCACTTCCGTCTGAGCTGAAGGAAGTAATCCAGTTCCAGTTAATCTGGTTTACATCGGGTGCTGTGCCTGTGGCAAACTGTGAGGACATCTTATCTTCCCAGCCATCCCATGCGGAATAAGAAGTCTTTACCGTAATATTCGGATACTTCTTCATGAATGCATCGACTGCGGCCAGCGTGGCTTCGTGCCTTGAATCGCCGCCCCACCAGCTGAAGGAAATCTCGATGGGATCTGTGGTGTTCACCGTCAGGCCTTCCGCCTCCGCCGGTTCCGCCGTGGTCTCCGCCTCCGTTTTTGCAGCTTCTGTTTTTGCAGCCTCTGTCTGAGCAGCGGTCGTCTCCTCTGCCTGCTTTGCTCCGTTGCCGCAGCCTGCCAGTCCTGCTGCCATCGCAGCCGCCATTACCAGTGTTAACGCTTTTTTCCAGTTCTTTCTCATAAGACAGTCTCCCTTTCTTTCCTAGGCGCTTTTCTCATTGCTTTAATATTTGCAAAGGTTTGCAACCCACTTTTTAAAAATATGCATATCTGCTACATTCCAGCCCCTCATTTGTGTCTTTTTGCTAGCAAATATACATTGTCTCGTTGATGTTTTTATCTTATCACCATTCTTTTCCCATGTCAATTGTGTATTATGCATAGCATTTCATTGTTTTTTTATATATATTTACCAATTTTATTTTTTTAAATATATGATATTATAATAGAAACTGCAAACGTTTGAATTTACAATCATTTATTTTTTTCATATACAGAAAAGGAGTATTCAATATGGAAATACTGGACCGCTATATTCATCAATTATTAGATCAGAGTACCCCTGAATCACCGATCTGGTATAAGGAAGAGAGCGATGCATCGGCTCCGGCCAAATGGAACTATATGGATGGCTGCATGATCAAGGCCATTCTCGAACTCTACCACATTACAGAAAACAGCAGATACTTAGAATTCGCCGATCATTTTATCGATCACTTCGTCCGCGAGGACGGCTCCATTGTTTCCTACGATCCGGAAGAATATAATCTGGACAATGTAAATGCAGGCAAGACCCTGTTCGATTTATATAAGCTGACCGGAAAAGAGAAATACCGGAAGGGAATCGACACCGTGCACAGCCAGATCCTCGGCCAGCCCCGCACCTCTACCGGCAACTTCTGGCACAAGCTGATCTACCCCAACCAGATCTGGCTGGACGGGCTCTACATGGCGCTTCCCTTCTATATGCAGTATGAAGTGGAATACAATGGCTGCAAAAACTGCATGGATATTATCGATCAGTTTAAAAATGTCCGGCAGCTGATGCGGGAACCACTGAATGGCCTTTACTACCACGCCTATGACGATTCCCGGAAGATGTTCTGGTGCGACAGGGTGACTGGACTCTCCGATAACTTCTGGCTCCGCGCGCTGGGCTGGTTCTCCATGGCGCTCATCGACACCATGGAAATCATGCCGGATTCCTTAATGGAGCAGCGAACCGAATTAAACACCATTTACCGGGAACTGATTGACGCCATGCTTCCTTACCAGGACGAAGCGACCGGCATGTGGTATCAGGTCGTAAACCGCGGCGGCATCAGCCCCAATTACTTAGAGACCTCCGGTTCCGCCATCTTCGCCTACGCGATCATGAAGAGCGTCCGCCTGGGCTATCTGCCGGGCACGTATCTTCCATTCGGCGAAAAGGCATTCCAGGGCATCTGCGATAAGTATCTCTCTGAAGAAAACGGCGAATTACAGCTGGATGGCATCTGCCTCGTAGCCGGCCTCGGCAACACCGAGAACCGGGAAGGCACCTTCGAATATTATATGCGGGAGCCTATTGTGAAAAATGAAGCAAAGGGCATCGCACCGCTCATTCTTGCTTATATTGAAATCTTAATGAGGAAGTAGGTTACAGGTTTCATTTCCCTTGCAACGGTATGGGGCTTATGGTATCATATGCCATAAGCCCCATACTTTGGTTTGCGGAAAGGATCTGTACATATGAATGAAGCACTTTTTCAACTGATCTCTTATTTTTTCATCTATTCATTTCTGGGCTGGTGCATGGAAATTGCCTATGCGGCTCTGAAGAAGAAGCATTTCTATAACCGCGGCGTCTTAAATGGCCCTCTCTGCCCGGTGTACGGAATCGGCATGATCCTGATTCTGACCTTTTTCAGTTCTCTGAGAGAGAGTCTCGTCTTCCTGGCCATCGGAAGCGCCGTCATCGCCACGATCCTGGAGTTCTTCACCGGGGCGCTGATGGAAAAGCTGTTTAAGAAGCGGTGGTGGGACTATTCTGATTATAAATACAATCTGGGCGGTTACGTCTGTATCCCATTTTCAGCCCTTTGGGGCGTGGGAGCGGCGCTTACTCTCCGTTTTATTCATCCACTGATCCATATGGTCATCAGCCGGGTTCCAGCGCTGGCCGGACAGATTATCCTCATTGCCGGTCTCGTCATCCTGGCCATGGATTTTATCAGCGTACTCGGAGTGGTCTTCCAGGTGCAGAAATACAACACCCGCGTGGAAGAGCTGGCCGAGGGCATGCAGCAGATTTCCAACAGACTGGCGCGCGCCATCTTTACCCGGATCGAACGACGAATGGCTAAGGCCCATCCCGGGGCGGCGCCGGAAAGTACTGCGGCTGAGACCGACTCTGTCTCCCACGCAAAAACACGTTCCTGCGAGGCAGCTCCAGCCGTCTTCGCCGACGGCTGTTCGTTCCATAAGCTCGTATGGCTGTTCTTTATCGGAGCATTCCTCGGAGATATCACTGAGACGATCTTCTGCTACGTCACCTCCGGAATCCTGATGAGCCGCAGCAGTGTGGTCTATGGGCCATTCAGCGTTGTGTGGGGGCTGGGCGTTGTGGTCCTCACCATGATGCTTCACAAGTATAAGGACCGTGACGACCGGTATATTTTCCTATTCGGTACTGTGGTAGGCGGCGCCTATGAGTACATCTGCAGCGTGTTCACGGAGATCGCCTTCGGCACCGTATTCTGGGATTACAGCAAACTGCCCTTCAACCTGGGAGGTAGAATCAACCTGCTGTACTGCTTCTTCTGGGGCCTGGCGGCCGTCATCTGGATCAAGCTTCTTTATCCGCGCATCTCGGGTCTCATTGAACGGGTTCCGGTCAAGGCGGGGAAATTATTAAGCTGGTGCATGATCGTTTTCATGACGGTAAACATCGTGATTTCAGCCATGGCACTGGCGCGCTACTCGGACCGGCAGACGGGCCGGGAAGCCGCCACCTCCATCGATTACTTCCTGGATGATCATTTTCCGGATAAGAGGATGGAGTGGATCTACCCGAACGCCATTGTCAGGGAATAGCATTCAAAGTAAAGAATCGCCTGGAGAGATAATCCCCAGGCGATTCTTTACTTTATGGTAAGTCTTACTTTATTCATTTTCCTGCATCTGCTCATCGGTCAGTGTAAATACCTGTCTCTTACGCGCCATCTCATCGCTGGCCAGGTACTCGTCGTACGTGGTGATCTTATCGATCAGCTGGCCGTTCACGATCTCCATAATACGGTTAGCGGTCGTCTCCACGATCTGATGGTCACGGGAGGAGAAGAGCAGCACGCCCTGGAACTTCACCAGGCCGTTGTTTAACGCCGTGATGGACTCCATGTCCAGATGGTCGGTCGGCTCGTCGAGCATCAGCACGTTGGCGCCGGAGATCATCAGCTTGGAAAGCATACAGCGGACCTTTTCACCACCGGATAAGACACGGACCTTCTTCACGCCATCCTCTCCCGCAAACAGCATACGTCCCAGGAATCCGCGGACATAGGTCGCTTCCTTTTCAGGGGAGTACTGTGTCAGCCAGTCCACAATGGTGTCATCGTTGTTGAATTCCGCGCTGTTGTCCTTCGGGAAATAGCACTGGCTTGTGGTCAGTCCCCACTTATAATCGCCCTCATCCGGTTCCATCTCGCCGGAAAGAATCTTGAACAGAACCGTCTTCGCCAGCTCGTTGGGGCCAACCAGAGCTACCTTATCTTCTCTGTTTAAGATAAAGGAGATATTGTCGAGCACCTTCACGCCGTCGATCGTCTTGGATAAATTCTGTACGGTCAGCACTTCGTTTCCGATCTCACGGGCCGGGCGGAAATCAATATACGGATATTTACGGCTGGATGGCTTGATATCATCCAGTTCGATCTTTTCAAGAGCACGTTTTCTGGAGGTTGCCTGCTTGGACTTGGAAGCATTGGCGGAGAAACGCTGGATAAATTCCTGCAGCTCCTTGATCTTCTCTTCCTTCTTCCGGTTCGCCTCTTTCATCTGCTTTACCATCAGCTGGCTGGACTCATACCAGAAATCATAGTTACCGGCATACAGCTGAATCTTGCCGTAGTCGATATCCGCGATCTGGGTGCAGACTTTATTTAAGAAATAACGGTCATGGGATACCACGATTACCGTGTTTTCAAAGTTAATCAGGAACTCCTCCAGCCATGCGATGGCGTCGAGGTCCAAATGGTTCGTCGGCTCGTCGAGAAGCAGGATATCCGGGTTGCCGAATAACGCCTGGGCAAGCAGTACCTTTACCTTCTGGGCGCCGTTTAATTCCTTCATGTATTTGTAGTGAAACTCTGTCTCGATTCCAAGGCCGTTTAATAAGTTGGCCGCGTCGGACTCCGCCTCCCAGCCGTCCATGGAGGCAAACTCGCCTTCCAGCTCAGCCGCCTTGATGCCGTCTTCATCTGTGAATTCTTCCTTCATATAGATGGCATCTTTTTCTTTCATAATCTCATACAGTCTGGCATTTCCCATGATAACGGTGTCCAGAACCTGGTACTCGTCATATTTAAAATGGTCCTGCTGGAGGAAGGAAAGACGCTGGCCAGGTGTCATCACGATGTCGCCGCTCGTCGGCTCCAGCTGTCCTGATAAAATTCTTAAAAACGTTGATTTTCCTGCACCATTGGCACCGATCATGCCGTAGCAGTTGCCTTCCGTAAATTTAATATTTACATCTTCAAACAATGCCTTCTTGCCAATACGTAAGGTTACATTATTCGCACTAATCATTCCCAATAAATTCCTTTCTTATAACCGCCGCTCGCTCTGTCATTATTTCCAGTGAGCAGGCACCCGCTGCGGGAGTTTCCGCTCACACAAAACAGGGCTCATAAGGCCCCGTCTCTCATCTCTCTTATTTTACATGAAAATCCCGAATTTGCAAGCCTTTTATCAAAAAAGCCTGTAAATCCGGTGATTTTCAGCTGGATGTATAAATAATCTATTTGGCGGACTCTACTTTAAGTGGAAAATTGGACTCGCTGCCCGCATCGTAGGTCACTGTCACATACGTTACTTTTACCATGGCGCCGCTGCCGTTGCTGTCGTCTGTGGCCTGGCCGAGAACGCCGGTATTAAGGCCCTCGCAGTTATCTTTTAAGAAGCCTGTTTCTTCCCCTTTATCGTCCCGGATCGTAAAGCTGCTCATGGCCTGGTCCGTTACGCTTCCGGTCATGGTCTTCACTTCCATATTCTCCTGGGCATCCAGCACCAGCACGATCTTTGCATTGGCAGCGTCGTCTCCGGAGATCTCTCCCTTGTAAACGATGGAGACAGAGGTCCCCTCCTTCAGCTCATAGGTGGTCTCGATCACCACGCCGTTTAAATTAAATTTCACTTCCGTATCGCCGTTTTTAACCGTCATGTCCTCCAGCGTATCCGATACCGATTCCACGCTGCACGTCAAAATCTTAAACTCCGCGGTGTTGCCCGGCGCCTCCAGCGTCGCGGCCGGTGTTGTCGCCGGTTCCTTCGTCTCCGGTTCCGCTGTGGTGGGTGCCGGTGTCGTCTCTGTATTACTGGAAGATTTTCCGCAGGCCGTAAAAGCAAGGGCCGCGCAGAGCGCCATTATCACAATCAGTGTTCGTTTCATTTGCATCCTCTTCTTTCTGCTATGTACCATAAGTAGCTTTGTCAAGTGCTCATAGTATATCATCCGATTGTGAAAATTGCTTTGCTTTTTTCTTAATTTTTGAGAGAACCGTAGCCATCCCCGTACCGGCCCAAAAAGTTCTGCGTGCGCTCATTATTGGAGGCGAAAACCTCCTCCGGCGTCCCCTCTTCCACGATCAGTCCATCTGCCATGAAGATGACGCGGTCCGAGATGTCTCTGGCAAATGCCATCTCATGAGTCACGATTACCATGGTGATCTGTAAATCGGCCAGAGAACGAATCACCTTCAGCACCTCGCCCGTAAGCTCCGGGTCCAGCGCAGAGGTGGGCTCGTCAAAGAACAGGATCTTGGGGTTTAAGGCGAGAGCCCTTGCGATGGCAACACGCTGGCACTGGCCGCCGGAGAGCTGGCAGGGGTATGCCTCCGCCTTGTCCTCCAGTCCCATCTTGCGAAGCAGGTCGTACGCCTCGCGGATTACCTCCTCTGATTTTCGCTTCTGCACATGGATCGGCGCGTCGATGATATTTTTCAGCACATTGTAATGGGGAAATAAGTTAAAATTCTGGAAAACGAGGCCGTAATTCCCCTGGATTTCCTTTTGTTTTTCCTTTCCTGCATAGACGGCGGTTCCGTCAGGGCCGTCCCAGGCCGCCTTTTCGCCCAGGTACAGCAGCTCGCCGCTGTCCATCCGCTCCAGCATCGTCGCACAGCGAAGCAGCGTGGACTTGCCCGATCCGGACGGACCGATGATGGAGACAATCTCGCCTTCCGCTACCGCTAAGGAGATGTCTTTCAGTACGCCCTGGCCGTCAAATGATTTCTTGATATGATTCATTTCCAGCAGATACATATGGTTTCTCCTCCCCTTATTGATAGTAATTCAGCCGTTTTTCCACGGTTTCCATGATGACAGCCACCAGCAGATTAAATATGTAGTAGAACAGGCCCGCCGCCACAAACGGAATCAGGCTTGTCTGGGAGGACGCCAGCGCCTTTGCCACCGCAAACATCTCCAGGACGCTGATGGTAAATGCCAGGGAGGTGTCCTTGACCAGCGTGATCACCTCGTTCGTTACCGAGGGGAGAATCCGTTTCATCACCTGCGGAAATATAATCCGGAAAAATGTCTGTGTCTTCGAATACCCCAGCAGCTTCGCCGCCTCATACTGGCCAACCGGCATGGACTGGATCCCGCTCCGGTATATCTCCGCAAAATATGCCGCGTAGTTGACGACAAAGCCGATAAAGGCCGCCCAGAGGCGGTAATTATTCCCCACTTTGATTTTAAACAGATAGTATGGGCCGAAATAAACCACCATCAGCTGCAGCATCAGAGGGGTCCCTCTCATGACTGAAATATAAAATTTTACAATAGTTCTGATTACAGGATTTTTCGACATCCTGCCAAAGGATATGAAAAGTCCCAGAGGCAGGGAAAAAATAAGCGTCACAAAAAATATCTGGATGCTGATCCACATGCCTCCTGCCAGCTGTGAAAAAATCTTCGTTAAAGTCATGATCTACCCCTGTCTCTATTTACCAATCGTTGTGATATCTTTATCGAACCACTTCTCGGATATCTTCGCCAGGGTGCCGTCTGCCGCCAGTGCTTCCAGCTGTTCCTGAACCTGATCCTTTAAGGTGTCATTTCCCTTCTTGAATCCAACCGCATAGTTTTCCGCGGCAAGCGTCTCATCTAATACGATGAAATCAACCTGTCTCTGCTCGATCTGGAAACGGGCCACTACCTCGTCCATGGCGATGGCATCGACCGCTCCCATCTGTAAATCCATGAAGGCCGTATTATAGTCCGGTGTTGTCTGAAGCGTTCCAAATGTTCCCGTCAGATCCGGATCCTCTTTTAATGCCGCTTCCGCAGAGGACTCCGCCTGAACCTCCACTACCTTTCCGGCCAAATCCGCCAGAGTCTTGATGCCGGACTCCGCTGTCACCACAAATACCTGCTGATTCGCCATATAGGCTTCTGACCATGTATAATCGTCCTCACGGCCTGTCATGGTAAATCCGTTCCAGATACAGTCAATATTACCGGACTCCAGCTCCATATCCTTTGCCGCCCAGTCAACCGGCTGGGGAACAAACTCCAGTCCGAGACGTTCAGCGACCTCCTTTGCCACCTCCAGGTCAAAACCGGTGTACTCTCCATCATCACCCACAAACCCCATAGGCGGAAATTCCTGATCAAAACCTACTGTAAATGTACCGCCCGCGGCTCCTGCCTCAGAAGCCTCCGCCTCGGGTGCCTTCGTATCCGCACTGGTATCCGCATCAGCCTCCGCTGCCGTCGTATCCGCCGCTTTCCCAGTCGTTTCTGCAGTCTCCGCCGCCGTATTACCGGCCGCCTGTCCGGAACACCCGGATACCATTGCCATCAGCCCCAGGGCTGCCGCCATTACCATAACGCTCTTCTTCATAATTGTTTTTCCTCCTCTGCATTTTCATGTGCTACCATGGTAGCATACTAAAGTATTTCTGTAAAGAAGATTTTTTATAATTTCTTTGATTTGGAGCGCAGCCTGTAAACAGCGAAAAACCGGAGGCTGTTGCTGCCCCCGGTTCTCCGGCGTACCATCTTTATGCATTTGCCTTTTCATCCAGATACTCCAGGATCTCCTGTGCATTCGTATCCGGTTTTACTTTCTCGAAGACCTTTTCGATCACACCATTCTCATCGATCACAAAGGTGCTTCTGACAACGCCCATTGACACTTTTCCATAAAGCTTTTTCTCCTGCCAGACGTCATACGCCTTTATGGCCTCCAGCTCCGGATCGGAAACCAGAATAAAGGGCAGTTCATGTTTTTGGGCAAAGCTGCTGTGGCTCTTTACGCTGTCCTTGCTCACTCCGATGACTTCCACGCCCCTCTGCTGATATCCCGCATATGCGCCGGCAAAGGCACACGCCTCACGGGTGCAGCCCGGTGTGTTATCCCTCGGATAAAAATAGAGAACCACCTTCTTCCCCAGAAAAGAGGAAAGTGTTACGGGATTGCCGTCCTTATCGTTCAATGTAAAATCTGGTGCTTTTGTTCCTGCCTGCAGCATATTTTGTACCTCCTTATTTGCTCATAATGTTGATTCATTTCATTCGTTACCTTTTTTCCACCGCGATAAACGTCTTATGGTGATATTCTGCCCCATAATGCTTCAGTATCGAACAGCTCCGACTCACAATGCTGTGGTCATAATCCACAAACATTCCGTTTTCGCCCCCATTTATCCCCATGCACGCCCTCCCTTTACACAAATCAGATAATCTATCAGGCATTTCCGCCTGCTGACTACAAAAATTCCTTCAGCTCCTTAAGCGACCGGATCTCCCGGTCAACCTTGATACCGGCGGTAAGAACAGCCCCCTGCGGATTAAACCAGCAGGTGTCGATTCCCGCTGTATTTCCACCTTTCATATCCGAGTTTAAGGAGTCTCCCACGATCAGGGTCCGTCCTCTCTCCGCTCCCGGCATCGCCTCAAAGCAGCGGTCAAAATACTCTTTCTGCGGCTTCTGATACCCGACTTCCTCGGAAATAAAGGATTTCTTAAAGTACCGGTCCAGACCGGAATCCGCCATCCGCATCTTCTGAGTCTCCGTAAAACCGTTTGTTACCACATACAGGTCATACCGGTCCTGCAAATACTCCAGCACCTCCACGGCCTCCGGCATGACAATCGCCGTATGATTCAGGATTTCCCTGTAATTGTGCTCGGTCTGTATCCCGTCGGCAGTAATGCCGTGGGCCTCAAATACGGCGCCGAATCTGGTATCCGTAATATGGTCCTTCGTGATAAGACCTTTCTCATAGGCGTCCCACAGATCGCGGTTTACCCTGCGGTACGTCCCGATTAAATCCGCTGTCCGGTATGCTCCGCTTTCTTCGTACTCTTTGAACACACTGGCAAGCCCATTTTCCTCCGCGGAATCGAAATCGAGAAGCGTTCCGTCCACATCAAAAAGGATAGTCGTATATTTATTCATCAAATCTTCCCCCTCCGGCCTTATTCTCCGTCCCGATATACGATTTTCCCGCCGCAGATCGTATATTTTACTTTTCCGTACAGTCTGCTTCCGGTAAACGGGGAATTAGAGGATTTCGACGCAAATTCCCCTACGGTCCACTCTTCCTCCGGATCAAACAGCACCAGGTCCGCTGCCTTACCTTCTTCCACGGAACCGGAATCCAGATGATAGAGCTTCGCCGGATTCAGGCTCATCTTCTCCATCAGCTCAAGCAGGCTTAAATGGCCCGGGCGAACCAGATTCGTGACCGCCAGTCCCAGCGCCGTCTCAAGCCCGATAATCCCGCTGGGCGCCTGCGTCAGCGGTTTGGCCTTCTCCTCCGCACTGTGCGGGGCGTGATCCGTGGCAATCATATCGATGCTGCCGTTCTTTAATCCCTCTATAATGGCCTGGCGGTCCCTTTCCGTCCGGAGAGGCGGATTCATCTTCGCCAGAGTCCCATGCTCCAGAACCGCGTTTTCCGTCAGTGTAAAATGGTGCGGCGTAACCTCCGCGTATACCCGCGCTCCCAGTTCCTTCGCCAGCTTCACCATCCGCACGGCTCCCTCGGAACTGATATGCTGAATGTCCACCGCGGCCCCTGTGTGCAGGGCGATCATGCAGTCGCGGGCTACCAGAGAATCCTCCGCCAGTGCCGGTGAGCCATAGATCCCCAGCTCGTCCGAGACAGCGCCGTGGTTAATTCCATTGTTGACAATAAACGCCGGGTCTTCCTCATGGAAGCTTAGCGGAAGATCCAGACGCGCCGCCTCCTCCATGGCTGTCTTTAAAAGCTTCTCATCCATGATCGGTATCCCGTCGTCAGTGAAGCCTGCCGCCCCATGGGCCTTCAGCGCCTCCATGTCGGTCAGTTCCTTCCCGGCGAGTCCCACTGTCACCGCGGCGGCCTGAAGCACATGAATCCCGGTCTTCTTTCCCTCCTCGAGAACGTACCGGAGCGTCTCCACATTATCCACCGGCGGCTTCGTATTCGCCATGCATACAACCGTCGTGAAACCGCCTTTTGCCGCAGCGGCAGCGCCGGTATGAATATCTTCTTTATACGTAAGCCCCGGATCCCGGAAATGCACGTGTACATCCACGAGTCCCGGCGCCGCGACGAGCCCTTTGCCGTCGATGACCGTGTCAAATTCACCATCCGTCTCCGCGCAGTCTCCCACGCGAAGAATGGTTCCGTCCGAAATTACGATAGAACCCATTCTGTCGAGTCCATTTCCCGGACTCACAATCCGGATATTTTTAATCAGCATCCTCATGCCATACCTCCTTATGATGAGCACTCCGCCGGGCCTGTTACCGGCTTCGCGGATTGCCCTGTTTCTCTTCCTTCTTCGAAAACACCCTGAATATCCCCTGCGGCAGTTCAAACACAAACACGATCCCCAGTACGATGGCCACCGCCACCTTAAGAGCCATATAACCGGTCTGGGACGCCTTGTCCAGTTCATTTGTCACGATATAATAGGCGGTCCAGTACACCCCCGCGCCGGGTACCAGCGGAAAGAGGCCGGAAATCAGAAATATGGTGACCGGACACCGTTCCCTGACTGCAAAAAGCCGCGACAGCAGAATCACCACGATCGTAGCAAAGAGCGCAGCACCCGGCGCGGTACTGCTCTGAATCAAAATGGAGTAAACGGCCCAGCCGGCTCCGCCGATCAGTCCGCAGTATGGATAATACTTTGTGGGAACCCCGAACAGGAGGGAAAATGATACCGTCCCCCCGACGGCAGCCGCCACAGAAATAAGCAGTGTCACAGCATCACACCTCCCGTCAGCCCACGGAACAGGCTGAACACAAGTCCAACGCCCATGGCAATACAGAAAAATACCAGCAGAGCATCCAGCATCCGCACGGATCCGGAGATGTAGTCCCCATCAGCGATATCCCGTATGGCGTTGGTAAACGCCACTCCCGGCACCAGAGGCATGATGGAACCGATAATCATGAAATTCAAGTGCTGCCCTACGGAAAGCAGATACATCACGGAACAGAGAAAGGTCACCAGTGCACCGCCTCCGATATTTCCCACAATCTTCGATAAATGTGGGCCGCTGATATACAGCACGTAAAAATACAGGAGCACGCCCGACACAAAAGCCGCCGCGCTGTCCATGAAATTGCCCCCGAACAGCATACAGAAGCATGCGCTTCCCACACCGGAGGCCAGGATCTGCATGGTCTTCGTCTTTCCGGGCATGACGCGAATCTCATCCAGCCGTTCCCTCACTTCGCCTATGGTATACCGCCCCTCCACGATCTCCCTGGACAGCTGGTTCACCGCGGCCACCCGGTTTAGATGGACTCCGCTCACCGGGATATGCTGGACCTTTGCAAAGATCTCTTCCCTCTCATTTCCCGAGGTAATAAAAATCCCATTGCTCAACACAAATGCGTTCCCCGACTCGATTCCGTAATAGTGGCAAATCCTGTCGATCGTCTCCTCCACCCGGAAAATCTCGGCTCCATTTTCCAGCAGAATGTGGCCCGCCTGCATGGCGGCGTCCAGGATCTCCCGCTGTTCCTCCCCGCTTAACTCACACGAAACGTTCATCTTCCTCTGTAAAGACCTCCCCATCCCCAGTAATCTCTTCAATCCTGTCTCTGTAACCGGCCGAACAGCCGAGTGCCCGGATCTTCCCTATCACAGAATAATCTCCCCAGCAATGCATGGGAAATACATGTTTCACATCCACTTTATGCAGGAATTCGTCCATTCCCAGATAAAAATCGTCCTCCTGCCTCGGATCCAGCGGCAAAAAAGCCACATCCAGGTGCATTCCGGCCATTTTATCAATCTGAGCACTGTATTTTTTAGCCATGGAGTCGTTCCAGTTATCCGGTTCGCCCTCCCATCTCCAGTTATTTAAGTCTCCTGCATGATAGATGGTTTTGCCTTCCGCCTCAATCAGAAACGCCACACCTTCATCCGTCGATTTATAAGTATGAATGGTCAAACAGGCGTCAGATATCACTCCATCTTCTATCTGATTCTCCGGAGTTCCCGTGAGCTGCCGGATTATGCCGTTCTCCAGCCTGTACTTCACCGTCTCCCCATGCTTTAGGGAATCCGTAAGCGGAAGCACCTCCTCCGGCAGGCGCTTCCTCCAGATATCGTTGGACAGGACAAACCTGACATTTCCATGTTCCTTTATCAAATCAAAAATCACAGGCGAATAGTGGTCTCCATGCCTGTGGCTTGCCAATACCAGAAGTGGTTTTTCCCGCTTCATCCCGGGAATCGTTCCCTCCGTATAATCAAACAGCAGATAAACCGATTCCAGCTCCACTAAAAAAGAGCTGTGATGGATATAAGTAATTTTCATTTGACGCCTCCTTTCCCGTTATCCCTATTCTGTTATAACGGAAAGCGTTTGTCAACTTTTTTCTTCTTTTATAATCAGAAAGGGCGGAGACACTCGTCTCCGCCCAAATAAATTGCTTTTTTGCTGTAACAGCTTATGTCAGTTCTGATTAGTTAGCTGCTGTTGTAGCTTCTTCTGTTACTGCTTCTGCGTCTTCAAGAGATGCAGCTTCAACTTCTTCAGAAGACTCTTCTGCGGAAGCGTCCTCGGAATCTACTGCTTCTGTAGACTCTGCGTCTGCAGATTCTCCTTCAGTAGTCTCATCTGTAGCTTCTTCTGTTGTAACTGCTTCTGTTGTTGCTTCTGTTGTAACTTCAGCTTCTGTTGCTGCAGTTGTCTCAGCAGTTGTACCGCTGCCACATGCAGAGATTGATGCCATAGTTAATACCGCGATGCCTGTAAGTACGAGTTTCTTTGCTGTCAGTTTCATAATTGTTCTCCTCCTTGCGACTACATAGGTGTCTTTTTGTTATGTCTTAGAATTGTGTCATGACTTTCGGTTGTCCTATGCCCTCAAGTCGAGAGTCAGTTTATCACTCAAAACGTTTAAAGTCAATGTTCTTTCTGTGATTTTTTTCTTAATTAAAAGTCACCCGATTTCTTAAAATTTATTACAATTGACAAAAGAGGTTCTAAACTGAAAACTATGAAAATATACTCTTGTAACCATACTGTACTTTTTTAGGCATTCTTTATTTCATGTCATTATGCACTATTATGCAGTGCTATTGCGCTATGTTTTTTGTGTATTTTTTTGTTATTTTCCTGCGTTTTTGTGTTTTTACCACGTTTGCGGCGCTTTTTAGCCCATTTTCCATTATTTACCGTTTACAGTAGCTTTCTATCGCCCGGCTCATAAATTCTGCTGTGTGTTCGCCGAACTGGTCGATATTTTCCTTAAAACGTCCGTCCCCCACGTACATTTTTCCCAGTCCCTCCAGGATTTCCAGGGTGCATTCGTAGTAGTTTTCGGTGATATGGTTCCTCCACCGCTCCACTAATCCGGCCGCGCGGCTGCCCTCAGGCGTCTCGCCAGCCTGGGCGCACTCCGCAAATCCCCGGAAAATATCACTCATTTCTCCGTTTAAAGCCTTCCACTTTTCCACTCCATAGCCGGAAGTCTTCTTTTCGCTTACGCGGTACGCCTCCGTGTCACCCCAGCGTTCCTTCGCTTCTTTCGCGTACTTTTCCTTTGCTTCTTCTATCTCGTGCATATCAAATTCCTGAAAACTCATGGTGTTTTCTCCTCTCATCATACTGTCCACCAGTCCGGTCAGCCGGCGCAGCCGCTCGATCTTAAGCAGGAGCAGCGACTTATGGGCCGCAAGCGCTTCCTGGCGGTCGTAGTCAGGCTTCGACAACATGTCTTTGATTTCCTTCAGAGGAAAATCCAGTTCCCGGTACAGCAAGATCTGCTGCAGCACTGCCAGCGCCTCCTCGTCGTAATAACGGTACCCCGCCTCCGTCGTATCGGTTGGTTTGAGCAGCCCTATTTCATCATAGTAATGGAGTGTGCGCACACTGATATTTGTTAATTTTGCTGTCTCGCTTACTGTCAGTCTCATGGTTATCACCGCCTTCATTTATTACTATAACGTATGACGCAGCGTGAGAGTCAAGAGTTTTATTTATTCTGATAAAATAAATAACCATCAAAATTCACAATAATGCTGATTTCCCATTTGCGCTTTGTTTTCTCTATAGTATAATAGAAAAAGATAGTTTTTATAATGATAGATTATTAAAAAGGTCAAACTTATCAGTAACTTGCATGGCACACATTACAGAATTTCGCGAAAAGAACATAGCAAAAAAATATGCAGCAAATATTATATAAGGAGATTTCTATGTCAGAACAAACGAAAGAGGAAAAATATCTAATTAATTTAATAACCATCCCAAGGCACAAATTAGTAGTGGAAACCGTTTGTGAAATAGTAAAAAAGATCTGGACCTCTGAAGTCAGAATAGTTAGAGAATACACCGACCATGGATATGAACATTCTCAAAGAATAATTCAAAAATTATATGAAATAATACAGACGAATCCTCAAATTTTAACAGAAACTGAATTATATTTTTTATTACTAGGGGCATACTTACATGACATTGGTATGCAGTGTGATATTAAAAAATATAAGGAAATTAAAAATTTAGCAATAAATACTTATTCTGCATCATTTAATCTTGAATTACAAGAGGGCACTGCAAACACATATTCCTCTGAAGAGCAAAATGAAATTCGGCGTAATCACCATTTACTAACTGGTGCATGGATTGAATATTCACAAAAGAATAATACTATATTATCACCGTTTGTTAATATGATTGATACATCACACCTGGATGATTTAATAAAAATATGCATATATCATTCGAAATTACAAATATCCGATTGTACGGAAAAATCAAGGTTAACCTCCATTCGAACCAGACTGGTTGCTGCATTGTTGAGATTTGGTGATGAATTAGATATAGATGCCTCCCGTGTCCATATTGAAACCATGGCCGCATTTGGATATAAAACAGAAAATGCTGTGTTTTGGTATTTACATTCCAGGACAAAGGTAACAATTAAAGATTCAGCAGTTACTGTTACTGTCCTTTTAACCCAAAATGACTATAATAATTATGCCTCATGTATTGACAAAATATATATACAAAATTTTAAATTAAAAAATAAAATATTAACTGACATTATTTCACAAAATAAAATTAACGTTTTTATTAGTGAGTACTCTGGGATCGAAATAGATCGTTTCCAACAAGATTTACCTCAAGAAATTGCCTCCACATTAGAAGCCATGTATAAAGAGCAATTAAGAGCAGAATCTAAGGATAGCATCGAATTATTACTTAGTATGTCCGCAGATGAAAATCAAGAGGAAATTCTTAATATGTTATTAGGAAAACCTAATAATTTAAATTTTATGCAAAAATACAAAAATAACTTTATTGCCAATGCACAAAATTTAAAATCTCTTATAGATGAGTTAAAAACTTCCTATTTTATAAGCGAAACATCTGTTGAAAATGCTATTACAATAATAAATTCTCTTAGATATGATGTAAAGCCGAATATTTTTACGGATAGTGAAGACGCATTTATTAATTCATACAAAATTTTTCTATTTGTTAAAGCATTTACCACTGAACAATTAACATATTTAAGTGATATTGGAATCAAAATCCCTTGTCAGGTATCCTCTGGACAGGCCCTGCCATATGCAAACAATTTTTTCAACTTTTATTTTAAATATAAGAATAATCCTGATTTATTAGAAAAGAAAATTAAAGCTCGTAATTTATTTGATTATTATACATTCGAACAGATTGAACGGATATTACGATCATATAATAAGATCATTAATTTTTCTACCAATCATATTGAATTTTCAAATTCGTACATATATACAAGTTCATCTTATGGAAAATTGCTTGCCGCAAGTATTTATGGCGAATCAAACAAAATTCTTATATGGGATATCGAAAACAAAAAACGTGAACCCATAGCCGCCTTAGGTGGCCTATTCGAACCTGTCGACAATATAAAGATATACAGATTTGACAATCAAGTGATTATTACAGCAGCAGGGATTCGGCAGATATACTTCTGGAACCTTAATTTAAACAATGGAGAGCCCATATACATTATAAAATCTCTTAAACCAATATCTGATTACTTAATCTATCGATCCATAAATGGCATATTATATTGCCTGGGTCTTGTAGATAGAAATATATTAATCTGGGAACTGTATAAAGAAGAACAGCCAATTATATGTATTCCTGCAGGAAATGATGTTTTTATGGTCAATACCCGTTTATCAACGGCCGAACCTGCGTATGAATGTTTAGGATTAAATTCTTACAGTGATTATGTGGAACCGAAAATAATAGAATTAGTTGAAGTCTCTGCCTTAAGTTTTAATCAAGTATTAAGACTTGAGATATATAAACATATAGATGTTAGCAAAGAATCCGCAGATGGCTATGCAAATCGGCTCAATTCATATTTTATAAACTCACAGGGAAAAGAAATATTTTTATTAATCAATAATGATATTTATATAGGTGATTTATGTAACTCTAATATTATAAAGCTTGCAAATCTGGAATCCCAACGAATATTACATGTTGTATCCAAAACCATTAACAACCAGCTGTATTTGCTTACATACAGCATATATCAACAATATAGGAACTCCGTAGATTTAATTCATCTTTACAAATTAGAAAATAAGAAAATTGTAGATCACCAAAATTGGCTGTGTGAAAAAAAAGATATTGCTTACGCTGCATTTTCAGCAGCTAATCAAATTCCTCAGATTTATTTTGTTCATCTGTTCGACAATAAAATAAACAAATTACTATTTGATCCTAATTCCTATTCAGAATTTTACACCATTCCAGATACATTTAGTCTTAAGTGTTTAACTTCGGAATAGTATATTCTGCTATCCGGTAACAAATACAAGAGCAGAGCCTCATAATCCAGTAGTATTTCTATGGGTTATGAGGCTTTTTCCTTCCTGAAAACTCCTAGACAGCTTCATTTTTTAATTCTCCAAGTCCGAATCTTCTATATCCGTACTTCACCTCCGATTCCACGTATACCAAGCAGGACGTTTCCGCCTTTAATTATCCACGGTGCATAGTAATCCATTCCCCAGTCAATTTCCCCATACATATCCCAGAAAAGCTTTCCGGCCGGATAATCGAAGTCCCCGGTTAAATATACCGACTTTCTAAGATTCAACCCGCGTGGCGAAATAAACAGAATATGTTTCGCCCCAATTTCAAAGAAATTAGGGTACTCACATACAGACCCCGACGCTAAATATAAGGCTGTCCCTGCTGCATACCATTCCTGGCATCGGGTCGGTTCTCGGGTCTTCCTGCTTCATCGCCTTTCCACTGTCAGATCAAAGCTCTCGCCAATCATTCTTTTTATATCCGGATCCGGAACCGTACCATCCAGCAAAATCGTATTCCAGTACTTCTTATTAAGATGGTACCCGGGCAGAACGCCCGGAAATGCATTTCTCCAGAATTCGGTCCATTCGGGATCACATTTTACATTCACACAGGTCTTTTCCTCACGCGTATAGATCCATGCAAATACCTTTTTATTCTTCCTGTGCCGGATCACAGCCCATTCCGTATCGTGAAACGGATAGTCCTCGTAAACATCCGGATAAGTCAGACAGTACGTAATTAAATCCTTCTTCGTCTTAAACGCCATAGCAGATACCCGTCTTTCCTTGATTCCAAAACTGTGTTGGAACAGTTTCGGGGGTTTTACCGGCGCTGCGTGTTGTCGGTGCAGATGAGCCGGTGCGTATTAATTATACTGTATTTCCGACGGCTCTACAACGCATTTTCCACTCGAGTTTCCGCAGTTCTGTCCACAGAAGCACCATTACTGTTTATACTTATACACAACTTTAAAAAAATGCCCAAAATATAAGGAATCCTATCCCTTTTTGATGTAAA
>OBXM01000163.1_pt1 | contig 92436 bp, 86 predicted proteins | sample 1538141 | NCBI WGS metagenome assembly OBXM01 (sample SAMEA2580153, study PRJEB22360) | human gut metagenome | biome: human gut; feature: human-associated habitat; material: faeces | place: Denmark | collected 2008/2010 | reverse complement strand
TAAAATATTTTCTTTTAAATAATATAATTTATATTATAATGATATTCATGGAGAAGTTTATGAAGAATATCACAAAAATGTTTTTATTTATATTATCGTTCTACTTAGTCTTAGGTTCCCTTTGGATTGGAAAAGATGTTATCATTCATTATCAAAATATTGATGGTTTACCAATCCTAGGTTATCATGGTGTCCTCGAAGATAAAGATAAAGAAAAATACTTTGCTAATTATCCATACTGTATGTCATTGAGTGAATTTGAAGCTCAGATGAAGTATTTAAATCAAAATAATTATCATACCTTAACAATGGATGAAATCAACGATTATTATCAAAATCATACACCACTACCCAAAAAAAGTGTTGCTCTTACCTTTGATGATGGCTTATTAAACTTTAAAACAGTTGTTAAACCTATTTTAGAAAAATATAATTTTAAAGCTACTTGTTTTGTTATTGGCTATAAAACTACAGTAAAAAATAGCCAAAACCCTTATAAGCATCAATACTTAAGAAAAAGTGATTTAGTAAATGACGAATATGTTGAATACTATTCACATTCTTATAATCTTCATCATAACACTAAATATCCTAATACCAAACTAATTGAAACATTATCCACACAAGAAATAATCAATGATTTTAAACAAAATGAAAATATTGTTTCTAGTAAATACTTTGCCTTTCCATATGGTCGAACATGTGACAATGCTAATGAAGCATTGATAAAAGCTAATGTTTCATTAGCTTTTGGTTATAACCAAAATAGAACGATGACCTATCATGATGATAAGTACTTGTTACCACGATATCTAATGTTTAGTAAAATGCCAATGTTCTATTTTAAATGGATCGTTGAATAAAAAATGACAAGGACTGTTTGTTCTTGTCATTTTTATAATTATTATAAGACTTTTCCATTACTAGCAATAACCTTTTGATACCAATAAAAACTATCTTTTAAATATCTCTTTCCACTTCCATTTCCATAATCATCGTAGTCAACATAAATGTAACCATATCGCTTATTCATCTCTGAAGTACCTGCACTTATCATATCAATTGGTGACCAGCTCAAATATCCTAAGCATATGACTCCATCCAACTCAATTGCCTTCTTTAACTCATTAATATGTTTTTGAAGATACTTAATTCGATATTCATCATGAATCTGATTGTCTACAGTCAAAATATCATTAGCACCAAAACCATTTTCACTAATCAAAATAGGTAAATTATAACGGTAGTATATCTCATTCATTGTAATTCTTAAACCAATTGGATCAATAGCCCAACCCCAATCTGATTTTTCCAAATATAGATTTTCAACACCACCTTTTAAATTACCTTCCCCTACTTTTCTAGCAGGGTCATGAGATGCTACTAATGATAAATAATAACTAAAAGATATGTAATCAACTGTATTATTTTTGATTATGTCTAATTCTTCTTTTGAGAAATTTAAATGAATATCTCTTTTTTCTAAATTTTTTAAATACCAGTTAGGATAATTCCCATTAGCCTGAACATCTGCGTATAAATAATATTCTTGATTTGCTCTCATTGCTTTAAGAATATCATGCGGATCACAGCTTGCTGGATAAGTTGTAAATGATGCAATCATACAACCCATTTTAGCAGTTTTATCAATTCTTTTTAGCTCTCTAGTTACTAACGCACTTGCTAAAAACTGGTTATACAGTCCCTGATGCACTCGTGTTTCATATAATTGATCTTGACTAAAGGGAACTGCTGAACCTTTAAATGGTATTTCTAATGCCGCATTGATCTCGTTAAATGACATCCAATATTTTATTCGTCCTTTAAAATGTGTAAAAACTGTATAACAATATGTTTGAAAAAATTTAATGACTTCTTTATTACACCAGCCACCATATTCAGTCGCAATAACTAGTGGTGTTTCAAAGTGAGATAAAGTTATAATCGGTTCAATTTTATATTTAAGTAATTCATTAATAATATTGTCATAAAATTTCAGTCCTGCTTTATTGGGTTCTTTCTCGTCCCCTCGTGGGAAAATCCTCGACCAGCTAAATGACATTCTAAAAGCTTTAATTCCCATTTTAGCCAGTAAAGCAATATCCTCTTGATAATGATGATAAAAATCATTTCCTCTTCTTTTGGGGAAATTATTACTTTTATTTTCTTTAAGTTTTTTAATTTCTTCAATGGTTAATTCCTTTTTAGCTAAATGACGTTCCTTCTTTTCATAAAACATAAAAACATCGGCTATTGACATTCCACGCCCATCAAGGTCATATCCACCTTCCATTTGATTGGCAGCACTTGCACCACCCCACAGAAAATCTTTATCTAATTCACACATACCGAACATCCTTTCCTTTCTCTATTATTGATTTATGATCTCTTACTCCAATCGCAAAATATCATCATTATTTACTACTGTATTCATATTTAACAGCTCGACTTTATTATAATGATTAGTATTTGTTACAATAACAATAATAGTTGGATCATATCCCGCATGGTTGATTTCATCAATGTTAAAATCTAGTAATAATTGTCCTTTCTTGACCATATCACCTTCTTTTACAAAAGCATAAAAACCTTTTCCCTCCATTTTAACTGTATCAATTCCTACATGTAATAATATTTCTGCTCCTAATATTGACCTTAACCCAATTGCATGATTAGTCGGAAATACAGCAACGATCTTAGCATCACAGGGAGCATATAATTTCCCTTCATCAGGAATAATAGCAACCCCATTTCCTAATGCTAACGAACTAAAAGTACTGTCATTTACTATTTCTAACGGCAATACTTTACCAGTCCCTACAGCACCTAATATCTCGGTATCAACCTCAAGCAGTTGATCAGTTTCCTTGATTACATCATCATTTTTTTCAACAAATTCATCTTTCCAAAATAATAATACTAATACTAAAGTTCCAATAAATGAAATTAATAAACCGGCAATATACCATACAAACCCATGTTCAGCAAACAATGGTAATGATAAAATTCCACCTGCTGGCAACCCCGTCGTATAGCATCCAGCCCCACCAACAACTGCACCCCCGAAACCACTCATTAGACATGCCATGAAAAAAGCTTTTTTAGCTTTCAAAGTAGTTCCATAAATCAGTGGTTCTGTAATTCCTAAAACTGAGGGAATTACATTTGCTGCTGCAACCGATTTAAAATTTTTATTTTTTGATTTAAAAGCAATCCCTAATGCAGCACCAGTTTGTGCAAATGCTGATGGCATCGTCATTGCTAACAATGCATCTCTACCAGTTGTTGCAAGATTATTTAAATTGACAGGAATAAATCCACGATGTAAACCAAAAATAACTAATGGCTGCCAACATGCACAAAATATAAATCCAAAAATAATCGGATTGAAACTATAAACTGCTAATAATCCATCTGTAAAAACATTTGTTAAAAATGTCACTACTGGTCCAATTGCTAATAATGATAATGGAGCCATAATAATTAAATCAATCAATGGAGTAACAAAACTTCTAATTATTGAAGGCAGTCTATCACGAATCAGCTTATCCAATAATGATGCAGCATATACTGCAACAATAATCGGTACTACAGAAGATGCATATTTAATTAAAATTACATCAAGTCCTAAGAAAGATAACTTTGCACCTTCACTAAAAGCTGTCAATAAGGTTGGATATAACATTGTTCCAGCTAAAGTGACTCCTATAAATTCATCTATTTTAAAGTAGCGTGATGCACTAATCGCTAAATAGAACGGCATAAAATACAAGATTGCATCTGCGGCAGCATATAAAATCATATATGTTCCACTTTCAGTTGTTAATATTCCCATACTAGTAAATATGGTTAACAATCCCCTCAATACACCTGCTCCTGCCATAACAGGAACAAATGGTGTAAATATGCCTGAAAATAATGCAAATATTTTATCCAATAATTTCTTATTTTTATTTGATTGTTCCTTTACAGTACTTATTTTAGCTGTTGCCAAGATTTCTTTATATACATCAGCAACATGGGTACCAATAACCACTTGACACTGTCCACCCGAAAATAACACTTGAAGAATTTCTGAACTATTTTCTAAGTTTACTTTATTTACTTTCTCCTCATCTTTTAATTCAAATCTTAACCTAGTAGCACAATGCTGTACTATATTTATATTTTTTTCGCCACCAACATTTTTTATAATAAATCTTGCTAATTTTTCATATTTCATTTTTTTCTCCTCCTAATAAAATAACCTAGAATAAAACATGTATTCAATCATGTTTTTATTCTAGGTTTAGCTTGCCAAAGCAATAACAATCCTAATATTTTAATCTTGCAATATGCAAAGTTAAATACAATTTTTCCGCCTGACTTAAATCTTTTTTATAAATTTTTTGAACATGTTTTTCTATATTTTTTACACATTCAAATGCTTCTGGATATCTTTCAATAACGATGTCAAATAATATATCATCTCTTTTAGCTTCTTTTTCACCAAACATCAGCCGCTTTGCAAAAAACTTTAAATGTGTCACAAAACGATGATAGTCTAGAGAATCCTCATCAAATGATATCTTCAAATGATATCTCACAATATTAAGTATTTCTTGAATAATTTTGGTAATTTGAGTTACTTCTTCCATTTCACTATTAAGTTCAGCATTGACAAAATGTAGAGCAATAAAACCAACTTCATCTTCTGATAAATTAACCATTAATTTTTGGTTAATTATTTTCAAAGCTTCTGCTGCGATCTTATATTCCTCTTGATAAAATTGCCTAATCTCCCATAAAAGCGGATTTTGAACATTAATTCCTTGTAAATATCTCTCTATGGCATAGTTTATATGATCTGTAAGAGTTATATATATTCCATCATTCAACTCTTTATCCAATCCTTTCCGTGCAAAATCAATAATTTCATCAGTAACATTAAGAACATTGACTGGAATATCCTTAATCAATTCAAGGAAGCGATTGTTTTGTTTATCATTTTTTAAATAAAATTGTTTTTCAATCATTTCATCTAGAACAACTTCTCCCCGTGATTTTTGATATGCAATACCTCTTCCCATAAGAATAATTTCATTATGATTTTCGTCAAGTGAGCTTACAATATTATTATTAATAATTTTATGAATTATCATAAGACACCTCCTTTTTTGCATAGAAAAAGCCAAACTCAAATAATATATATAAAAAATATATATCCATCAAAGTTTAGCCTAATTGAATAGTAACAATCTTTGTAATTTTATGATAGCACTTCCAAAATTAATTGTCAATTACCAATCATATATATCAAAAATTAGTTGTTAATTCCTTGATGCGGCACAAACGAACTATCTGTAATTGCCTCAAAGCGATAACCACGTGCTTTATAATTTTCAATTATTGCCGGTAGAGCCTGAACAGTTGTTGATTTGGCAGCTGTATCATGAAATAAAATATTAATGTTATTTGCTTTGCTTGATGTAGCATTAGCAATTAACTTGCTGACTGCTACATTATTTCCTGAAGCATCTGTAGAATCGCCATTCCAATCATAATATTGATAACCGCGATTGATTAATTCCCTTGACAATACAGTCATAATACCTGGACAATATTTACGTGATACCGTATTTGAAGAACCTCCAGGAAAGCGTACATATTTGGGTACAAACCCAATTATATCCTTCACCATATTACCGACTTTTGTTAAATCGTCAAAATAAGCTTCTGGTGAAGCATAAACAGTTTTATAGTCATGACTATATGTATGCAACGCTATTGTATGTCCTTTATCATGAGCAGTTTTAATTAAATGATTATAAGGTTTATTATTCCCAGTAACAAAGAATGTCGCCTTTGCTCCATAAACATCTAAAATATCTAAAATCTTTTGGGTATTAGCTGATGGACCATCATCAAAAGTTAAATAAACGATTTTATCACTTGTTTGATTATTGCTTCCAATTGCTTTCTTTTCAACTACTTTAATTTCACGCTGCTTTTCTATTTTGTTTCCAGAACGATCTATCCCTATATAAATAAGTGTATAAGTTCCCTCTTTTTGAATATTCATATTACTAGAATCAACCGTTAATTTTGGTTCGGGATCACGGTTATCACTAATGCTGACACCACTATTATAATCTGTTTTTGCCCCTATCACGATCGTCAAAGGCTCTAACCCTGTAATTTGGGGTGGCTCACTATCTTTAGTAACCTTGACTTTTCCCTTCTTTTCAGTTACATTATTTCCTTTATCCTTAACCTGAATAATTACTTCAACAGTTCCCTCTTTACTAAAATCATAATCTTCTTTAAAAGAAACTTCAGTTTTTGTTGCATCATTAATATTTGTTGCCATACTTGCAGGATCAACTTTCATTCCTAAATCAATATCAAGATCAACAACATCAAACTGTGGTTTTTTAGTATCAACTATCTCGATCGTTGCTTCATATTTTTTATCTTTATATATATAGATTACTGGATATCTTCCCAACTTATTATAATCTATTTTAGAAATATCAGCTTTTACATCTTTAATATTTCCATTGCGTACGCTTGCGATATTTTTCATCACATCATAACTATCATTAATCTCGACTTTGATAATATCCGCTTTAAAGACTATCGGTGAGCGGGTTAAAAAATATGTTGCTACTCCACCAACTATTATGACTAGTAATACTGATACAATTACAATCTTATTTCCTATAGTTAAATTTTTAATTTTTTTCATTATATCTTTCCCTTAACTAATTTATATACTTTTAGTATATGTCAAACCTCAGTATTTTACAATCTTTGTCAATAAAACTATTTATAAAAATCAACTAAATAAAAAATACTTATCTATAATCAGATAAGTATTTAATCATTATTAATCAATAATAGCACGGACATTAATAATTCCATTTGCCGACTCAATCCGCTCAATAATATCAGGTCGAACTTCATCATTTGTATCAATTAGTGTATATGCATATTCACCACGAGAGCGATTAACCATATTTTCAATATTCAAATTATGATCAGCAAATAATTTAGAAATATTTGCTAAAATATTAGGAACATTTTTATTAATAATACATAATCTTGTTTTAGACATTCTTGCTTGATTGACTCCTGGGAAGTTTACTGAATTAATGATATTTCCGTTTTCTAAATATTCACAAACTTCTTCAACCGCCATCTTTGCACAATTATCTTCTGATTCTGGTGTACTTGCACCCAAATGTGGAAGAATAATAATATTTTCTTGTCCAATTAATTCTGGTGCAGCGAAATCACTAATATATTTATTAATTTTACCGCTTGCAACATTAGCTAATAAATCTTCATTATTAACTAAATCACCACGAGCAAAATTTAAAATTCTGACACCGGTTTTCATCTGTGCAAATGCTTCTTTGTTCATGAAACCTTTTGTTTCTTTAGTACTAGGTACATGGATTGTAATATAGTCACATTCTTGATAAATTTCTTCTAAAGAAGCTGCATGACGAGCATGCTTAGATAAAGCCCAGGCCGCATTTACGCCAATATACGGATCATAACCTTTTACTTTCATTCCTAATTTAATAGCTGCATTGGCAACATTTACTCCAATAGCACCTAAGCCAATTACCCCTAAAGTTTTTCCTTCAATTTCTGGTCCAACAAAATTACTTTTACCTTTTTCTGCTGTTTTAGCAATATCCTGATCGTCTTTTAGACCATCAATCCAACGAATACTTTCAACAATTTTTCTTGAAGAGAGAAATAATCCACATAATACAAGTTCTTTAACAGCGTTAGCATTTGCTCCCGGTGTATTAAATACAACAATTCCTTTTTCACTACAATCATCAAGTGGAATATTATTTACTCCTGCTCCTGCTCTTGCAATAGCTTTTAGATTTTCCCCAAAATCATATTCATGTAAAGAAGCTGATCTAACCAAAATAGCATCTTCATTAGTCATTTCTTCGCTATAAGCATAATTTTCATCAAATCCATCTAATCCTACTTTAGATATTTTATTTAATAATTTTATGTTATACATAATTATTCTCCTATTTGTTTGCTGCTTCAAAATCTCTCATGAAAGCAACTAATTTTTCAACACCTTCTAATGGCATAGCATTATAGATAGATGCTCTAATTCCCCCAACTGAACGGTGACCTTTTAAATTAGTCATACCCGCGGCAATACTTTCCTTAACAAACTTAGCATCAAGATCTTTGTTTGGTGTAGTAAAAGTAACATTCATTAAAGAACGATTATCTTTATCACTATGTGCGATATAGAAATCACTACTATCAAGATAATCATAAAGAAGATTAGCTTTTTTAATATTTCTTTCTTGCATAACTTCAAGTCCACCCATACTATCGATCCATTCCAAAACTAGTCCTAATACATAAATCGCATAAGCAGGCGGAGTATTATACATTGAATCATTTTCAATCATCAATTTATAATCTAATAATACTGGTGTTGTCGCAGCAACTTTTTGTAATAAATCTTCTTTAATAATTGCTACTCCTAATCCAGCGATCCCCATATTTTTTTGTGCACCTGCATAAATCATTCCAAACTTTGAAACATCCACTGGTTTTGATAAAATATTTGATGACATATCCGCAATTACAGGAACACCATTAGTTTCTGGAATATATTTCCATTCAGTTCCGTAAATTGTATTATTTGCACATAAATGAACATAAGATGCTTCAGGATCTAATTTCAATTCGTCTTGAGTTGGAATATGTTTAAAATTGTTTTCACTTCCGTCATAAGCAATATTAATTTCCCCAAATTTTTTTGCTTCGGCTGCAGCTTTTTTACTAAAAGCTCCAGTTACAACATAATCAGCTTTACCATTTTTTAATAAGTTTAATGGAACCATTGAAAATTGTTGTGTTGCTCCCCCTTGGATAAACACAATTTTGTAATCATCAGGGATATTCATTACTTTCTTTAATAACCCTTTTGTTTTTTCAAAAATGTCTAAGTAGGAAGAGGATCTATGACTCATCTCCATAACACTCATCCCACTATTTTCATAGTTCAACATTTGTTTAGCAGCTTTTTCTAAAACTGGCTCAGGCAACATTGAAGGACCTGCAGAAAAATTCAGTACTCTCTTTTCAGTCATATATATACCTTTCCTTTCTTGTATGTGAAGTCTATTATATTGTATACAATCTAATTTGTAAAGGGATTTTGTAAAAAATTGTATACAATTATACATTGTTTCATAAAAAAGCTATTTTTCTTAGTAATTATCAGTTTCATTATATGCTGGAACATTTGATAAATTCACGATATTTTAACTACATTTACGATAAAATAAATTGAATTAAATACATTTCTAAGATATGATGAAAAGGTACATATAGGAGAGAAAAAATGAAAAGAAAAAAACTAAAATTGAAAAAACAAGCTTACTTTGTTATTGGTGGCCTCGTCATCCTAGCTGCCCTTATACTATACCTTATTTTATGTTTAGTAACAGGGGGAGACAATTTTGTTTCAAATACAACTATCAATGGTATTAAAGTTGGTAATATGAATAAAGAAGAAGCACGTAAGGCTATAGAACAACAATATCAAAATGATTTAAATCCCCCTACTTTAACTTTATTACTCGATCAACAAGAATACCCAGTTGATTTAACTGATAATCTTACATTCGATAGTAAAAAAGCTGTAGATAAAATTTCTAAACAGTCTAATAGTTCATTCTTCAGACGAGGATATAACTATTTGTTTAATCATGATTATACAGTTGGAGTAAAAATAAAAAATAAAGATCTTTTAAATGAAAAAATTACTAATAGTCAAATTCTAAATTATAGTACTTTGACTCCTACTAACTATGAACTTAAAGATGATAAAATTATTTTCACTAAAGGAAAATCCGGTAAAACAGCAGAATTAGAATCAGTTTTCAATACAATTAATAAGGCATTAAATAATTATGATTTTAAAGGGAAAATTAAATATTCTCCAGTAGAACATAAACTTAATGATGAAGAAATAAAACTAATTCATGAAAATTTATCAAAGGAAGCTAAAAATGCTACTCTAGATAAAAATAACAATTATGAAATCATCGATAGCCAAGTAGGTGCTAAATTTGATTTAGAAGATGCTGTTGCTAAATACAATAAAACTACTGAAGGTAAACAGTTTACCCTAAATGCTACGATCATTAAACCTGAAATAACCAAAGAAATGTTAGAACAAAATTTATTTAAAGATGTTTTAGGTGAATATGCGACTAACGTCAGCGGTACTTCAGTTCGTAAAAATAATGTTAAACTTTCTGGTGATAAATGCAATGGAGTTATTTTATTGCCAGGTGAGGAATTCTCTTATAATAATGTTGTTGGCAAAAGAACGAAAGAAAATGGCTTCGGTGAAGCTGCAGCCTATTTAAATGGAGAGACTGTGCAAGAAGTTGGAGGTGGAATCTGTCAGACATCATCAACTTTGTATAATGCTGTATTGTACGCTAATCTAAAGATTACTGAGCGGACTAATCATACTTTTGTTTCTGGCTATGTTCCAATCGGTCGTGATGCTACAGTATCTTGGGGTGGCCCTGATTTTAAATTTAAAAATGACCAGGCTTATCCTATTAAGATCATCGCTTCTTATGAAAATAGTCGTCTAACAACTAAAATTTTAGGTACTAATGTTAATAATATTCGTGTTGAGCTAAAAAGTCAAAAACTTGCTTCAACTAATTATAATACTAAATATGAAGACGATCCTACATTACCCGAAGGACAGACAAAAGTAAAACAAAAAGGAACTCCAGGTAGTAAAGCAAAATCATGGCGTTATGTTTATGATGCTAATGGCAATTTAATTTCATCAAATGAAGAAGCATATAGTGTATATAAAGGACATGAGGAAATTATTTTAAGAGGTACTATGAAAATAACTGAACCAGCTACGCCTGCACCAACTGAACCTACAACTCCAGCACAACCAGAAACGCCTACCATTCCCAATAATGAAACATCGTAGAATCTTAAATTAAATACTGGTGGAATTTTTCCACCTTTTTCTATAATTAAAAAGATTATTACATAAAATAATAATCTTTTTAATTATTTTATTTTTGTGCAATCTTCCACTTTTTTAAACAATACTGATATATCTCTTGTTCTGAAATCATTAACGAAGCACTGGCTAGATTTATTTCCATATTCTTACCATTCTTTTCAAGAATTATCAGAAAATAAAAAGGCTCATGGTGCAGCTGAATTTCCGCAACCTTCTGCCATAAAATCACTTTTTTCCATAGCCTATAAGAAGTGATACCATCTTTATCAATTACAAACTTTTTCATTCCAAAAAATATCAATTCTAATAATTCAATAGTTCCAACTATTACAATTACCAAAGAAAAGAACTCTAGCACCCCAAATATAAATAAACAAAATATCATGATAGCTGATGATACATTCGAAATAAATCCTGAAGCTACTATTGGAATGCTTATCATAATTAATGAAAATGGAATTATGGATAAAATAAGAATAGTTGTTAAAATCATATCTTTTCTAATAATAATTCTTTCCACTTCTTTTATCCTTTCCACCATTCAAGTCATTACATTAAAACATACTTTATTTTCTGTAAACTTGAAAATAATTAAATATTGTTTACGAATACAAATATCAGGGTTTGTATTCGAGTGTTTTGTAATATAAAGTATTTCTTTTTAGGAAGCAAAGTAGACTTTTTCTCACATAGAATATATAATTAAATAAACAAACTTAAATAAGATATTTTCTTAATTTTCACAAATATTATGATTGAAAAAAACAGGAAAAAAGGTCTACATTTTTTCCTGTTTTTACTTAAATAACTTTATTTATATTGATTCATAATCCTTTACCCATCTAGTAAAGGTATGATTATTTGTACTTAAACGACGCGAAGCTTCAGCTTTGCTGATTACATTTTTTCGCCATAAATAATAAATTTCTTCAAAATCGTCGGGAATCGTTAATTTTGGTCTTCCAAATCGTACGCCTCTACGTTTAGCTTCACGAATTCCCTCGGCTTGTCTTTGACGTGTATTTTCGCGTTCTATTTGAGCAACATAAGAAAGCACTTGCAATACTAAGTCTGCAATAAATTTACCCGTAATTCCATCATGCTTTTCACGTGTATCTAATAAAGGAAAATCAATTACCACAATATCTACTCCGATTTTCTTGACAATATAACGCCACTGTTCAATGATTTCATCATAATCACGTCCAAGACGATCAATTGATTTAATGTATAAAATATCTCCCTGTTTTAAAACCTGAAGAAGTTTTTGATAATGAGGACGATTAAAATCTTTACCGGACTGATAATCAATATAAAGCTGGCTCCCTGTAAGTCCAACCTCTTTTAAAGCTGTAATCTGCCTATCAACATTTTGGTCTTTACTTGATACCCGTATATATCCATATTTGTTATATTCCATTCTATATTTTCCTCCTCGAGTAAAAATTATGGCATAGGGAAAGTTAGAATGCTATAAATGGCTAATTATTTAGGGATTCTTTGCATCTTACATCGTCAGCAGTGATAAATCCATTTTTATAATCGTAATACGATAAAATTAAAACAGAAACAATAATCAACAAATTATCGCTTCTGTTTAACTAATAAAATTTAATTTATAATTATAACATCGTCTTTTCATAAATATCAGCAATGTTAGTTCCAACATGATCTGGTTGATGAGCATCACTTGCTGTAATCATCAATACTCCATGTTCTTTTAATATCTTTAACAATTCTTCGCTTAATCCCATATCTTTATGATTATAACGATAATAACATCCTGTATTATTTTCAGCTTTTACATTATGTTCAACCAACAAATCAGCTAACTGATGATAAGTTGGTGTTAAATCATAGGTTGGATAATAATTAAACATTTTTATTGTATCTGGATGTGCTAATTGCGTAAATAAATCAGACTTAACCAATGAAAAAATCAATTCATAATAATCACGATAAATATCATCAACATCAAATTTATTCCATAAAATATCTTTAGAGAAATTCATGTCATATAATCTGCCATTAATTGAGTGTATTGCCCCAACAACAAAATCATAATTATGGTTAGCTAATACTTCTCCAATCTTCTTTTCATGTTTAGGCACGTAGCATACTTCTAAACCAAATGTAACTTCAATCGGCAAATCTAATGCTTTAACTTCCTCAATTAATTTATCATAATCATCTAAAGTATCCTTAAATTTCATTGCTTTATTCTCTAGCCATTTTTTTTGCAATGGCTCTTCTTTTAATTCTGTATAAATCTCTTCAAACTCTTTAAAACGATGTGTGTGATCTAAAATTTGAATCTTTGTCAAACCTTTTTTAACAGCTGCATCAACAAACTTTAATACATATTCTTTATTTAGATCCCCATATTCTAAATGCATATGTCCGTCAATCATCTTTATCACCCCTTCTTTTTTTATGATTATATGCAATTCTTAAAAAAAAGTACAGTAATAAAATAAAAAAAGGAGCCAGGGGAGACTCCTTATAGGATGGATGAGTTTTTGGGAGAGGGAATCATCCATCATTTAAGTTGTAAAATATATATGAGGGGATTAATATATTTTACATATTATTATGGTTTGTCTTTCGACACTATTATCCTAGCACCGCTCTATGAATTAAATGTGAACCGTATAATTTTTTAAAATAAAAAAGGAGCCAGGGGAGACTCCTTATAGGATGGATGAGTTTTTGGGAGAGGGAATCATCCATCATTTAAGTTGTAAAATATATATGAGGGGATTAATATATTTTACATATTATTATGGTTTGTCTTTCGACACTATTATCCTAGCATCACTCTATGAATTAAATGTGAACTAATCTAAAACAAATAATTAGAAATTTTATCCTTCGATTATTTGATCCAACCATGCACCCTACAAGCATTATAAATTCCATCACTAGTATTGCGATCAGTTATATAATCCGCTTTAGCTTTTAATTCATCACAGGCATTACCCATCGCAATTCGATAGAAACGTTCATCAAACATAACAAGATCATTATAATCATCTCCAAATACTACAACATCATCAATATTTCCTTTTATCATCGCAATCATATCAACTATTCCCTGCTTTTTATCATCTGGCTGAAACATTAAATATTCTTGTTCAAAACGTAATGAACCTAACGTATCTTTTAATGTTAATCGTGTTTCTTCACTAGCTGGAATAGAAATATAAATTTTATAAATATTTTCTAAATTATGATAATTTATTTCACTATCAATTGTATAACGTGTTGGTTCTTTTCGATAACCTGCTTGTTTTAAAAATAACGTATTTTTACTGTATACATCAATACTATCAAATGGAGCTATTAGGATTCCATAGCCTAAATTTTCTGCTTCATCAATAACAGCCAATGCTTTTTGCCGATCCAATGGTGCATTTTTTACTAACTGATGATTTATGACAAGACCATTACCACCATTACAAACCATATTATTTAAACCAACTTCTTTAAGAAAGTTTTTAGCTTTATAATAAGCGCGTCCCGTTGCAATAGCTACAAAATTACCATTTTCTTGTAATTTATCTAGGGCTTCTTGGGCACTTGGAACAATTTTTCCAGTTGTATTATCCGTCAAAGTTCCATCGATATCAAAAAATATATATTTCATATCATTCTTCTCCAATTTCTTTAAAGAATCCATAAATAACAGCTCCACAAAGACTTCCTGCTAATAAAGCAACAATATATCTAAAAGGATGCGCTATTAATGGTAATACAAAGATTCCACCATGAGGAATTCTAATTCCACAATTATAAAGCATTGAAAAACCACCAGCTACTGCTGAAGCAACAATGCAAGCTAATGTTACTAAGCGGGGGTCTTTTTGAACAAAAGGAATTGTCCCTTCAGAAATAAACATTAAGCCTTTTAAGTAATTTTGACAACCTAGTTTACGTTCAGTTAATGTAAATTTATTTCTAAAGAAAGTTGTACTAATTGCAATTGCTAATGGCGGTACCATTCCGCCGGCCATTACAGCAGCCATAACATCAAAGTTACCTTCAACAATTTGAGCTATTCCAAAAAGATAAGCAATTTTATTAACTGGGCCACCCATGTCAACAGACATCATTCCCCCAACAATAACTCCTAAAATTAGTTTATAAACAATATCCATACTACCAATAAATACACTAATAGTCTGATTTAGACTTCCAACATAAGGACTAATCAAATATGATAAAACACCCGTAATCATGACCCCAAAAATCGGATATATTACTGTTGGCTTTATACCATCTAAACATTCTGGCAATTTACGACAAATTTTTTGTAATAAAATTACAACATATCCACCAATAAAGCCCGCTATGATTGCACCTAAAATACCAGGACTAGGCATATTTTGTAGATACATATTATTTAATAACATTGCAGCCCCGCCAGCAAGAGCTACTGCAAATCCCTGCTGACTTGCAATTGCCTGACCAATAAAGCCAGCAAATAAAGCAACGATCATCCCATTAACGGTTATCCCCAGAATATAACTGTTACTTAGCCAAATACTATCATAAATTTGTTTGATTCCAAATAAATTATAACTTGCTGCTAATGAAGCAATTGAAATCAATGCTCCCGATCCAATAATGATTGGCAATATTTTACTTAAAGCATCTGTCAATTGGGTATATAATTTTCGCCAAATTCCCTCATTGGCAGAACTACTAACCACTTTATCTCCTTGATGATGATAAATTTCTACATTACCATTTATTGCTTGCGACAATAACTCCTCTGCTTTATTAATTCCATCAGCTACTTTAGTTATAATTACAGGCCGACCATCAAAACGTGACATCTCCACTTGTTTATCTGCTGCCACAATAATACATCGTGCCTTACTGATTTCTTCAGCCGTAAGAACATTTTTAGGCCCTGTTGCCCCATTTGTCTCTACTTTAAATAATATGTTCATTTCTTTAGCTTTTGCTTCTAAACTTTCTGCTGCCATAAAAGTATGAGCAATTCCAGTAGGACATGCGGTAACTGCTAAAACTTCATAATTAGTACCGTCAGTTTCTTCTTTTACTTTCACTATTTCATTTTCTTTATCATCAATTAATCTTAAAAATTCCACTGCATCACTAGCATTAATTAAGTTTTCTTTAAAATCATTATCCATTAACATCCCGGATAATCTTGCTAATGTTTCCAAATGAATGTTACCACCATCAACTGGTGCTGCAATCATAAAAAACAACCGTGCTGGTTGACTATCTAATGATTGATAATCCACACCATCTTTAACTATCATTACTGCTAGTCCAGGTTTTTTTACTGCTGCTACTTGGGCATGCGGGATTGCAATTCCTTCTCCAATTCCCGTTGTACTTTGAGCTTCGCGAGCTAAAATGCCTTTTTTAAAGGCTAGTTTATCACTAATATTTCCAGTACCCACCATTAAATCAACTAAGTGATCGATCGCTTCTTCTTTATTAGCAACTTCCCCATTCATATCAATTCCCTGCAGACATAATAAATCTGTAATTTTCATTATTCATCCTCACTTATTGTTTTTAATAATTCATCTATTTTTTCTTTTGATGCCAAATCTTCACTGAATGCAGTTGCACTACCAGTAGCTGTAGCCTGTTTTAAAGCCGTTTTGAAATCATTTGTCTTAATATAACCGTAAATAAATCCAGCGACCATACTATCACCCGCTCCAACTGAATTTTTAACCTCACCTTTAGGAGCAGATGTTATATGTACATCATTATTTTGATCGACTAATACTGCTCCATCTCCAGCCATCGAAACTAACACATTTTTAGCTCCCATTGTTTGTAATTTCTTAGCATAAACAACGACATCTTCTTTATTTTTAATTTCAACATTAAAAATTTCAGCTAATTCATGATTATTTGGCTTAATCAAAAATGGATGATGCTTTAGACAGTTCATCAATAAATTATTAGTTGCATCGACTACGATCAAAACATTTTTTGATTTTACATATTCCATAATTTTTTCATATATATCATCCGGCATACTGCCTGGAATACTTCCAGATAAAACTAGAATATCACCATCTTTTAAATTATCTAACTTACCTAATAATGCTTGAACTTGTGCATCTTTAATTTGTGGTCCCATCCCATTAATTTCAGTTTCATTATCAGATTTCATCTTCACGTTGATTCTTGATAATCCGGCAACTTCAACAAAATCAGTTTTTAATCCTTTAGCTTCTAATCCCTCTTTGATTGCTTTGCCAGTAAATCCTGCGATAAATCCTAACGCCGTACTTTTTTCACCTAAAGTTTTTAAAACGTTAGAAACATTAATTCCTTTACCACCAAAAAACATGTTTTCTTGTTTTGTTCTATTGACAATTCCGGTTTCAAAATTATCTACTTTAATTACATAATCAATTGCTGGGTTTAACGTTACTGTATATATCATCTTAATTTTCTCCTTAAGTTAATTTTTAATCCACTCTTAGTATATACTTAGGTGTATTCTCCGTCAAATTAATGAGTCAATATTTATTTTCAAATAAAGAAATTTAATCTTATAATTTTAATTATTTAAACTTAATAATAATTTTAACTCCATTAACAAGCTTCTTACAAAAACAATTGAAATCACCTTATATTTATGATATCTTTTACATAGTTAGTCATTGATAACTATGTAAAAGGAGTGATTATATGCCATCAACTGCATTATTATTTGAATCTAAACTTGTTACTTTTTGTAGTCCTACTTTATTAAAAATGAAAGCTGGAAATATTTTTAATATTAGCAATGAGTTCAATGAATTAGAAGAGTGTTTAAATTATTACAACCAACTATGCAATCAAAGAGGAATATACATTTCGATTATTCATGAAAATAATAATTCAAAAATGATTTATGTTTATCAAAAAGAAAAATTAAATAACCTTTTTAATAACCATAAATTTAGAGCTGTTCTAAATAATTATCATTACCCTTATCAAGATATCGACAGTCTAATAAATTGGCTAAAGATTAGAATGAATAGTAGTGAATTTCCTCATGAAATCGGTTTGTTTTTGGGGTACCCTTTGACTGATGTTAAAGGGTTTATCAACGGTGCTGATTATAAATATATTGGATATTGGAAAGTATATAGCCATGTTCCCCAAACCCTCTGTACTTTTGACCGATATAAAAAATGCACACAAGAATTAAAAAGACGTTTTTGTCAAGGAGAACGAATTGAACAATTATTAGCCCATGTTTAAAATAAAAACTATGACCGGTTATTTTGACATGAGTCATAGCTTTTATAATTATATTAAAAATCACAATTTCATTTTTTTTCGATATGCAGTTGGCGTCATTTTATATTCTGCTTTAAATCTTTTAAAAAAATAACTATTATTCTCGTATCCTACAGCTGTGATAATGTCATTGATTGATAGTTTTGTATCCCTCAATAGTTCTTCAGCACGATAAAATTTACGACTTTGCAATAATTCTTTAAAATTCCGTTGAGTTTGTTGTTTGATTAGCTTGCTTAAAGCATAAACTGGCTGATTTAGAATTTGTGCAATTTCATTCAAAGTCGCATGTTTGTAATTATCGGTAATATAATCAACAACTGTCTCTACTAAAAGTTCTTCAAATTCCTTGGTCGTCCCTTTCTTTGTTCGAGCAATATATTTAGTCAAGTATAAAAATAATAATCCCATTGTAATTTGATGTTCGTGACGAAATTCAGATTCACTCTGCAATAATGAATAGATTATATTTTCCATTAGATTTTGAATTTGAAGAATATCAGCAACTTTAAACAGTAAATATTCGCCACGACATTCATCTTGTTTTAAAATATTTATTAAAAAATCACCAATAATATTATTATATCCAATCATTGTATAAACCATATCAAAAAACTCTGGCAAAATCATTAAATTAATAGCAATGTCATCAGCTGAAGCTTTTTTTATTTCATGCCAAGAATGCTGATTCAATAATAAGATTTCTCCTTGTCGTAAAACTACTTTTTTATTATCAATAATATGAGTAATTGAGCCTTGGCATACATACATCATTTCGATATAGTTATGACGATGCAAGGGGAAGTCAGCAAAACGAGTATGGGTTCTAACTGAAATCAAAGTTTGTTTATCCAGCATTTTTTTACTTTCAACAATAAACTGATCATTACCAGTATAAATTGATTTTTGAATATTTACTTTATTATTTAAGATTGCCTGTTCTTCAGCAGTTATTATTTTCAGCTGTTCCAAAAGGCTTTGATTCATATTTATCTTCCCCCTTTTATTTATGATAACTTTGTAAATTCTAAAACGCAATCGATTTAAACTAAAATAAAGATTATTTAAATTATTAATTAAATAATCTTTATTTTCAAACATGATTAACCACCAGCATTAAAAGAGAGGTTTTAATCAATGATAAATAACTGGAGATATTTTTGATTGTTGGTCAAAAAACACATAGTTAATCAAGACAATATTTTATTTATCAAATAAAAATTTTTCTGGTAGAACAACATTAAAATCTTTAGCTAACAATCTAAAATTAGCTGGTGAGATAGTCTGTAATTTAGTTGATGACATCGATAACATTTTGACTAAAATTGCAGCTGATTTTTCAACTGTATGAGCAAGACCGAAAGTAATATCAAAGTCGCTTCCTGCACAAAAGATACCATGATGAGCCCAGATTGCCACGTCATATTTTTTCATTAATTCAGATGTTGCGATGGCAATATCACGACCTCCAGGAACCATCCAAGGGACTACCCCTACACCATCAGGAAAAACAACTGGACATTCAGTCGCCATTTCCCATAACTCCCGAGTAAATATCTCATCTTTTAATGGTAAAATAAATGTTAAAGCAATTACATTAGTAGCATGACAATGATAAATGACACGATAATTTTCATTCTTTAATTTTTTTACTTCATGATTCATTAAGTGTGATGGCAATTCGCTAGTTGGTTTTCCACCATTAATAAGTCCCCAACAAATCTTATAATTCTCACCACGAGTATCAATTTTAATAATACCTATACTATCTAATGGATCAAGATCAACATTTCTAAAAAATTTACCTGAACCAGTTACTAAAAAATATTCATTAGCTAAAGCTGGAACACTCGTCCCAATCGGATAATCCTCAGTTGTTTCATCTAACCCTTCTCTTATTAAAGCAATTTCATCTACTTTAATTCGATAGGTAAGATTTCCACCATTTCGCTCATGCCAGCCTAACTTATAGCCGTCGCTGCACATTCTCATAAAACCTTGAATAAATTGTGTTTTTAAGATTTCCATTATTTTACTCCTATTTTCTATTTACTAAAACTTCATGTTCATATTTTTTAATTTCTTTAAACCACTCTAGACCTTCAGGTACTTGAGTAATTTTACAAATATAGTTCCATACATCACCCAATGGGTATAATTTCAATTCTTCTTGTAGCGCCATGATTTTTGTAAAATCACCTTCAGACTGCATTTTTTTCAAATCATCAAATGGGATTAATAAGGCATTTAATAAAGCTTTTTGCATATTTCTCATTCCTACTGTCCAAGCACTAATACGATTGATGCTTGCATCAAAAAAATCTAAACCAACTAATACTCGATCTAAGGCATCGTTACGAACAATTTCTTTAGCAATCTCTTTTGTTTCATCATCAAATAATACAACATGATCACTATCCCAGCGAACTGGTCTAGTTACATGCAAAGCTACTTTTTGATTAAATAACAACATTGCAGATAGTTTATCAGATACTACTTCGGTAGGATGATAATGTCCATTATCCATCAGTGGCAAGATTCCTCTTGTTTGAGCATAATTAATCGTAAATTCACTAGACCCAACAGTATACGATTCCATCCCAATTCCAAATACTTTTGATTCTAAACAAACCAATACTTTTTCTTTATCATAATCAATTGATAAAATTTCATCTAATGATTCCATAAAATGTTGCCGTGGTCCTAAACGATCAGCGGGAATATTTTTTAATCCATCAGGAATCCAAATATTCATTAGACATGGGCTATTTAATTCTTTAGCAAAATATTCAGAAATACGAATACAAGCCTTACAATGTCTGATCCAAAATTCACGAATTTCTTTATCCGGATTAGATAATGTTAGACCCTCAGCTTTAGGATGAGAAAAAATCGTTGGATTAAAATCTAGCCCCAATCCTCTTTCTTTGGCAAACTCTACCCATTTAATAAAATGCTTAGGTTCGATTTGATCACGATCTACCACTTCACCATTTTCAAAAATGGCATAACTCGCATGAAGATTAATTCTATGTTTACCTGGGACTAATGATAATACTTTATCAATATCAGCCATTAGTTCTTCGGGCGTTCTAGCCTTTCCTGGATAATTACCGGTTGTTTGAATGCCTCCCGACAACGCCCCCGCTCCATCAAATCCAACTACATCATCACCTTGCCAACAATGCATAGAAATGGGAAAATTAAGTAATTTTCTTATTGCTAAATCGGTATCAACACCAACTTTTTTATAAATTTCTCTAGCACTTTTATATCTTTCAACTACATTCATTTTTATTTTTCCTCCTTATACTTTTTAATTTCAAACGAATTTTTAATACATTTACGTGCTTCAACAAGTGAAGCAAAAACTTGATTATTAAGCATTTGAACAACTATATTACCAGTTGCAGTTGCTTCTACCGGTCCCGTATAAATTACTTTACCAGTAGCTTTTGCTGTCAATTCATTTAAATACTCAGCATTCCCGCCACCACCAACAATATAGATTGCTTCATATTTTTTTCTTGTTAGCATTTCAATTTCTTCAATTGTAGCTGCATAACTTATTGCAAGACTCTGATAAATCACATTTGCCAGTTCTCCAGCAGTTTTAGGTATCGGCTGATTAGAATTTTGACAATAATCTTGGATTGCTTTAATCATTGAATCTGGTGATAAAAAACAGCAATCATTTACATCTACACGTGAAGGAAAATTTTGATTGGCTTTTGCCATCTGGCAAAGCTCATTAAAACTTAACGTTTCTTCTAGCTCACGACGCAATGATTGAATCATCCAAAGTCCCATAATGTTTTTTAAATATCTAAAACGATGATTATAACCACCTTCGTTTGTAAAATTAGCTTGCATACTCTCCAATGAACAATCTGCAATATTTCGTTCCATTCCCATTAACGACCATGTTCCTGAGGAAATATAAATAAAATCTTCTCGAAGAGCTGGAACGCTTACTACTGCTGAAGCAGTATCGTGACTGGCTGTAGCAATAACTTTTGTATCAAAACCTACACTTTCTTGAACAATATCTGTTAAATTACCTATTATGGTGCCTGGTTCAATGATTTCTTTAAACATAGTTTGTGGATATCCTAGCTGTTCGATTAATTCACGATCCCAATTTCTAGTATTTGAACTCACTAATTGAGTAGTCGAGGCATTAGTATATTCACAAACCTGCCTACCTGTTAACAAGTAACTAAAGTAATCAGGAATCATCAGCATCGAAGAAACTTGGGTTAAAATTTCAGGTGTATACTTTTTTACAGCCATTAATTGATAAAGTGTATTAAATAACTGTTTTTGAATTCCTGTTCGCTCATACAGTTCTTCCGCCGAAACTATTTTATAGACTTCTTGATCAATATTGTCAGTACGGTGATCACGATAAGAAATAGCATTGCCAATTCGTTTACCATGCCTATCTAAAAAGATATAATCAACTGCCCAAGTATCAATTGCCATACTAAGTGGTATTTTATCTAATTCTTTGCATTTTTTCATTCCCGCAATGATTTCATGAAACAAATAATCAACATCCCAAGATAAATGCTCATCAATCACTCTAATATTATTTTCAAAACGATGTATTTCTTCCAAAACAAGTTTACCATTTTGATAACTTCCTAAAATATGTCTTCCGCTCGAAGCACCAATATCTACTGCCAAATAGTATTCCATCTTATACTTTCCTCCTCTATTACACCCATATTATAAATTTAACCTGTCCTCATTTTAAGGACGATACTTGTCTAAAAAAGTGTCTTTATTTGCAAAATAAAATAGAAAGGCCAAATTACCTTTCTATAAAAATTACTGTTGTTAACATTAATGAATGTAATTTGAAATTAAATTAAGTTTTTATCTCTATTTACAATAACCTCATCGTCAACATTTTTCGTATAGAACTTGAGTGTTCCCGTGATTCCCATTGGTTCAAGTGCCAAAAACTGTGACATTGCATCATGCTGATTACGAGCTAATGTGTTGATAACAATTATTTCAAACGAGTTTTCACCAATTTCAAGATATTCACTTATATCAAATAAATATTCTGGAGCTATTTTGACTCCCGCTAACTTTCCATTAACGATTACTTCAACAATTTCATATGCTTCACTAATTTCTAATAAAACATCTTTAGTTATAAATGAATATCTAAAATGATACTTGACAGCACCCGAAAAACACGGATAACGATTCATTAAATTAGTGTTTAAATCAGCTTTAAAATTTACTCGATATTTAGTTTCGTTAAATGCTCTTAAAGAAATCTCAACATCATTTACATTTCCTAACTCACTTTTTTTCGCTGGTATCAAATCATTACTCTTACCACTTACTAAAATAAGCGATTGATATGGTGCTAAATGCAGATTAAAAATCTGTTGCTGCCCTTCAATTTTACTAGCAAATTTATAAGTTTGATTACTAAAGGCATCATATATCATTAATGATTGGTCTGTTTTAAGCATTATCTGACTATTAATATCAGAATAAATACTTTCATTATTAAACATATATATATCACCATCATCATGTTGATAATGATAAAAAACTAGTTTCTCTTCCATATGATCAATTAAAATTTCTGAGTAATCATTTAGTTCTCTAGGTAATTCTTGAAGTGACAGCACTAGTGCACCTTCAACTTCCTCATCTTCTGGAAAAGCATCAATAAAAATAACTTTACTTTTTAAGCGCTTGATTGTCTGTAATAAACAATCTGGTAATCTTTTAGCATACGGAACTACTAAGACTTCAAAATCATAGCCATTGATTTGATAAACATCTTCTTTAATCATCGCTTCCATCAAATAATCTTCACTAATAACATTGCAATCAATTTGATTTTGTTGTAAAACTTTTAATACTTTTTGAATTAACATATAGTCCCCAGACCATTCTGCAAAAGCATGATATAAAACTCCAACTTTACAGATTTGATGTCCATCACTCATTAAATTACATAATCGGTTAGCATAGTTAGCAAAATAATGAAAATATGGATATTGTGGATTATTTCCATGTGCATAAAAATGCGGTGGACAATCCCAATCAGGAAATTCCTTAGGGTCAAATGCATGTGGCACAATTAAATTAACTCCATGACTAATCATATGATCAGTTATCCACTTCATCATTTTCAATCCTTCAACCCAGCCATAAGCTCCAAATGCCTCGCACATCAAACGACCATTTTTATTTTTATCTAATTTTGCTGCAGAAGCACCTAATTTACACAGTGCATAATGATAAAATTCTCCATCACTGCCACCAGTCGAAAAAGCTGTGTGATGATAATCCATTCCAGGAACAATCTGTCCCCCGATAATATCGATTCCCGCCATTGTTTGACCAGCAATGCTCCGGAAATAGTGACCTGCCCCATAACCTAAACGGCTATGAGCATTATTATCTTCAATTACATGTCCAACATAGTCAATTTCTTTTTCTTTACACCAGTTTCCTATAACCTGACTAAAATTTTCACTATACAAATTAGAAATGATATTCATATAAGCATAGCGTACCATATTAGCTGTACTGCTCATCCCTTGAAATAATAAAACAAGGTTATTTAAATCAAAATCTATCTCCTTTAACTTCATTAAAACATTTTCATTCCATGGCAAAGGCATATTATAACGACCAATTGAAGCGTTAGGTCCTTTAGTATTACCAAAACGGGGTTCATCAGAAAAAAAACCAACGATAGTTTTACCAAACTCATGATAATAATGATCATAATGCTTTTGATATACTTCATCAATCAATACTTGAGTGGCCTCTTTTTTCATCGGATCTAAGTATTCTTCCGTAACCGCTTCATCTCCTACCATTGTTACATATAAAACAAAAATACTATAATTAACATTATTTTCTAATGATACAGTCAACACATTATCCTTAACCTGATTTGTTATATCAATCAAATCAGTTTCATTAAAACCATCTTTTACAGAAATATCATTTTTTGCTAAAACAACTCTAAAAATTTGATCCTGCTGGTGCCTTTTATTATTCATAAAAGTACGCATATCAACAATCGGTTTCAAATTAAGCTGCGCAAACTTTTGATTCCCCGCTATATCATAACGACGATAATTTAAGTATCTTTTCCTCAATGCTTCTGGTACTTTACCATTGGCATAACCTGTTGGAAATCTAGCATCGTCTAAGATCCATATCTTCATATCATTCTCTTTAGCCTTTTCAATAATAAAATCTAAAGATTGCCACCAGCCTTTTTCTAAAAATGCTGGATGAGGTCTTGATTCAATACAAAAGTCATTAATTCCCTGCTCTTTCATTTTGGTAATATATTCGTCAATTTTATTATTAGATTCCCCATGTTGCCAAAAAAAAGGAAATAAATTATGATAGCTGGAACTATTTAAATTTTTTTCTACTACTCTCATAAATTCCTCCTTAATTAGCTATACATCTAATCATAACACTATCTAAATCAACATTACTTTCAAGATTATCTAAGCTGATTTGATAGTCACTAGAATTTGTAACTACCATCATTGTAATCATATTAAGTCCACTTTTTAACATATACGTCTGGTCAACTTTAATAATCGGCTCACCTTCAAATACTTTTTGCCCAATCTCTTTTATTTTAATAAAACCAGCACCATTTAGAGTAACCGTTTCTAGACCAATATGTACCAAGATTTCAACACCATGTGTGTCACGAATGCCAAATGCATGTAAAGTATCTGCAACTAGAATCAACTCACCTGTAACCGGTGCACAAATATCACTACCACTAAATTTAAATGCAACGCCTTCTCCCATTAATTTAGTTGCAAAAGTATCATCAGGAACTGATTCAATTGAGACACTTTTTCCAACCACCGGAGCTTTTATTTCAATTTGTTGTTTCTTTTTTTTAAATCTAAACATTTTTTCTCCTCATAGAACTAATCTTCTAGGAAACAGAAGATTAATTATTTATTTTTCAGGATCAGCAGCAAAATAAGTAATTATTGCTGATACTACCAATGCAATCAAAGCCGTAATAATAAAACCATAAAAACTAACATCAATTCCGTTAGGATTGATCATCGCTGGAATTCTAAATAAACCATCACCACCAAGTGAATACATTTTTCCACCTAAAGCTCCTAAGATTCCACCGGCAATTCCCCCACCAATCCATGCTGCTACAAAACATTTGATTTGTGGTAAAGCGATAGAGTAGATTGTTGGTTCTGTCACTCCACATAAACATGATGCCATATTTCCAAATCCTAATGAGCGTTTCTCAGGATCTTTCATCTTAATTGCATATCCTAAAGAAACGCCAGCTAAAGCCCAAACTGTCAATCCTAAGATTGCATTGATTGGATCATAGCCCATTGTAAATAAATTATTTAATAATACTGGAATAAAAGCACTGTGTAATCCTAATAAAACCATTAACTGCCAAAAAGCACCAAACAAAATTCCTCCTAATATTGGACTAAATCCAAATATCGATACTACCGCAGTTGATAACCAGCTAGAAACTGTATTCATGACTGGACCAATAGCTAGCCAGCTAAGCGGTACTGTGATCATTAAAACTATTACAGGCACAATCATTAATTGCAACATTGTCGGAATAATTTTTTTAGCAAAATATTCTATTTTTGCAGCAATAAACGAAGCTAAAATAATTGGTAATAAGGTTTGACTATAAGACATATTTGTAATTGTTAAGCCCATAAAATGATGTGCTGTATCCCCTGCTAAAGCATTTACTAAATCCGGATATAACAGTGCTGCACCAATTGTCGCTGTTACATAAGGATTACATTTAAATACCTTACCAGCCGAAAAACCAACAATGATTGGCATAAAATATAATAATGCATCCGCTGCCGCATATAAGGTCAAATAATTTCCATCAGTTTTTGTCATCCAGCCAAGGGTTACACAAATCGTCAATATTCCTTTGATAATCCCCCCTGCAACCATTGGCCCTATCATTGGCATAATACATCCACTGATTACTTTGAAAAAACGATTAAACAAATTGCCTTTTTCTTCAACTTTATCCTCAGTTGCTTTTTCATCACCCTTAAAGCCTAGTTCTTGATTAACAAATTTAATTACCTCATTAACATGGGTACCAATAATCACCTGATATTGACCTCCCTTATTCATAACTCCTTTTACATCCTTAATTAGCTTGACTTCTTCACTATTTGGTATACTATCATCTTTTAATACAAATCTTAAACGGGTCATACAATTAGTAACACCATTAATATTTTCTTTTCCCCCAACTGCTCTGATTACCTCTTTAGCTAACTGCGTGTAATCTACTTTTTTAGCCATAACTACATCTCCTCTTTAAAATATTTTTACTTGTCTTATTTTCGACATATTCATAATAGCAAGTTAAACGGTTACAAATAATATCTAATCTTGGCAATGATATTATCCTATTTTGCTTAGCGAAGATTGTGATTACGATAAATACTAGGTGTTATTTTAAATTTTTCCTTAAAAATTTTATAGAAGTACGTAATATTTTCATAGCCAACTTCCTGCATTATTTCAACAATTGGCAAACTGGTAGTCTTTAAAAGATTGGCCGCTGCTTTTAAACGTTCTTCTTGAATCAACTGTTTAAAAGTAGAGCCCGTATGTTCTTTGATCAACTTACAAATCTTATAATCTGGCTGATGAATCTGTTTAGCTAACACTGATAACGATCCTTCTTGGTAATTAAGTGTAATATATTTTAAAATAGAGATAACAACTAGTTTATTATAATTATTACTCTCGTATGTCTCAATCAAGTGTGGATTATTCATCAATTCTGTCAACAATAATCCCACTAATAATTTTAATGTAAAACTATGATTTAATTGTTGCTGGTATATATTAGTTATGATTGCCTCAATATGATTACGGACAATTTCATTATTACTAACCTTAAAAATTAAATATTCACCCTTATTATCATATGAATACAAAGCATCAAAAATAAAGCTAAAAACCTCGTTTTGTTCTTCTGCCATACCTGATAAAAATTCAAGAAACTCTAGTTTAATAATAAAATTAAAAATAATGTCATTTTCATTAGTGTATTTAATTGCATGTTCAATATTTTGATTTAGTAATAATAATTCTCCTTGTTTAATCACAATCTCTTGATCATCAATTATAGTAACCATTTCACCACCATAAACATACATAAACTCTAAATAATTATGACGATGCTTTGGATATTCACAAAAACGTGCATGTTTACGAACAGCAAACTGCTGATTAGCTTTTAATAATTTATCAGCATCAACTACATTTGACTGTTCACTTATAAAAATACTTTTATCAATTCCTACAAAACCATTTAAATTATTAATTTCTTCATCACTAAAACAAACTAATCGTTCCATAATATCTTCTCTGATCATTTCATCACCTCTATTAGTAAACGCTATCATATCTATACTTTATATTCTAACAATATAAAAATAAGATACTATAACGTCTATTTAGTAATTTACTGACGAAACTTTAGATTTAGTGATATAATAAAAAAGATAAGGAGGAAAACGATGGATAGTTTTAAATTAGATCATTTTTTAAGAACATATAGTCGAACAGAAATCAAACATAAAAATGGATTTGCAACTCAATATGCAACTAAAGGTAAATATCGTTTAATCAATAATATCTATCAATTTAATACCGATAATGTGCCAGACTCCGATACTATTATAGTCTATAAAAATCAACGCTTTGATGATGTTCCAACTCACGTCCACGATCATATTGAAATAAATTATATGTACTCTGGAAGCTGTAGCCAAATTATCGATGGGCATGAAGTTATTTTAAAAAAAGGACAAATGACTTTAATTGATACCAGAACGCCACATGCAATTGGCTATACTAATGAAAATGATATTTTGATTAATTTCATTATCAAAAAAGATTATCTAAATAATAGTTTCTTTTCTAAATTAACTGATAATAACTTAATTACATCATTTTTCATTAATGCAATTAATCAAGATAACACAGATTTAAATTACTTGATCTTTAATACAGAAAATAATCAACGATTGCAAATGTTTATTCTTGAATTTATCTATGAATACTTTTATCCAACCTTAAATTCAACCGAAATAAAAAAAAGTCTTTTTGTCTTAATTATCTTAGAAATGATCAATACTCTAGATACCTCTATCAACTTAGAATCCATTACTAAATCCAGTACAATCATCATTTTAGCATTACAATATTTAGAAAAAAATTTCCTTACTTGCAGCCTCGATTCAACAGCTAAGTATTTAAACATCAATCCTTGTTATCTAACAACATTATTGAAAAAGAATTTCAATTATTCTTACAAAGAATTAATTATTAAATTAAAAATGCAATACGCATCAAAACTGCTGCTCAATAGTAGTTATTCAATTGACCAAATAGCTCATGAGTGTGGTTATCAAAATCTAAGTTTCTTCTATAAAAAATTTAAAGAAACCTATTATTGTTTACCAAAAGAATATCGTAACAGAAACAAAAAAAGATAGAAAAATAGTGAGGTTAATTTCAAAATTTCTATCTTTTTAATTTTATTAACAAACTTTTGATTTCATCTAAAGATTTGTTCTTTAAAAAACATCTCTGATTACTTTTAATTTATACGCTGTCAATTAACTTAATGATAATCTGGTTATTTTTACTAATCCTTTTTATCTCTTGATATCTATTATTAATTTTAATTTGATAGTTTACTTTTTTTACCGGAACTACTAATTCCCAATTAATTTCATGACCACATCGATGCCAAGAAGAAGTAATCAGCCCTTGTTTAGTATCAAGTTGACAAGTAAAATCATTTACTTTTTTGGAAAAATAGGGATTAAATACTATATGATCAAATCCAACTGCCTGATCAGTAATCTTTATACCTGCCAATCCTTGATAATACCATTGTTGATAGCTTGCAAACATTGCATGATTCAATGATAAATGTTCACCAACAAATAATTCTGCTAAAACCTGATTACCACTTTTAAGCATTTGTTGATAACTTGGTGCCTCTTTACGCAATAACCAGTTTTCGATTACCTCATCATATCCGTATTTAGATAAAATTTCATAACTTAGAGCCATCGCAAAAATACCACTATTAAAGACATAATCATCCTTTTTTACTTTCTCTACAAATAAAGCACATAATTTTTTAGGATCATCCAGCCCTAATTCAATTGCAAAAGCATAACCACTTTGACTTCCTTCACCAAAACTACCATCAGAATTTTTAAACTTATTTATCGTAAGTATCTTGAGTTCTTGATATCGCTGTTGATAAAAAACAGTATCTTTTTTAATCGCTTGATAAATTAAAATATTATAGCGTAAAAATAATAGTACAGTGCAGTAACCTAATAGAAGTTTATCCGGTGTTGGTTTGCGAAATTGACCAGCAATTAAAATACTCCCATGATCCCCTAAACAACACTCAACTAGTTTATTCAAATTATAATCTAGCAAATAATCCAATTGTTTTTTTAAGTATGGGTATTCTTGCTTGAGTAAACTCAAATCGCCATAATACTGATAATGTTTATAGACAAGATATGGATAAACTAATTGCCATAAAATCGGTCCCTCTCCTTTTGCTGTACCATTAGATTGAATTCCCATATATGGAGCAGTTTCAGGAATTCCACCCATGGCAGTTTGTTCAAATCGAAAATCTTTAATAATCTTTTTATATAATTTATCTAACTCAAAAGTATATAGATTTGAAGTAGCAAGGGCTACCATATCCCCCCCATAGCCTAAACGCTCACGAGCACAATCCTCAAATGTTCCATGAACATTATTTAATTTAGTTCTTGTGGCAGCATCATATAATTGTTGTAACTCTTGATTATCAACTGTAATTTTGGCAATTTTTTTTAAATCCGTATGCACATACGTTGCATAGATCTGTTGCAACTGGGTCAATTCAATTCCAGTAATCCGAACAAAGCGAAAAGAATGATACGTAAACTTATTTGTAAACTGATTATACCCCTCCTTACAAATAAGACGATCTGTTTGAATCGCTATTGCCGGAGCCCCGGTCCCTCCGGCAATTACATGTTCACCAATTCGCTCCCCTACACTCCCAGCTAAACAAGTAGAATAGACTAAATGATTGTCTACCATGGCTTCACTATACTGCAATACTATTTCTTGGTTTTTATGGGCTGTACAAGCAAAATTAATAAAACCTGAAATCATTTTACCAAAATCAACGATTATCCCATCACTTTGATTAATGAATGATTGTGGTAATATATCACCACATCGCTTGATTTTAGGAATTTCGCTTAAAACTAAATTACGTTTACAATCATCTATTTGAACTTGGGCATAATAATTTGCTTCTAAATTATTATCGACCGTTTCGCCAAGATAAAGATTATTAAAAAGGCGTTTACCATTTCCTAAAATCCAGCTTGAATCACTAGTTAAAATCACTTTATCATCGTTAACTAAATCCAAGATAAATCGTGGCTGCCCCACTTCAGCTAAATTATTTCGTAAATTGTACTTACCAAATAATTTTAATGGTGCTGGATTATACATCCCGTTACCAAGTTCTACTTCAAGAATATTAGTACCAATCTTTAAAAATTGACTTACATCATAAACATCATAATAGACACACTTTTTAAAATTTGTCCAATCACAATTAAGCTCATCCTGACTAATTCGACGTCCATTTAAATACACGATTGCATATCCTAAAATACCTATATAGATATAACTGCTGTTGATTTCATTTACAACAAACTCTTTTTTCATCAGCGGATTTGGCTGCTTTAAATAATATTCGTTATCTTCTTGCCCATAATCAATCTCTGTTCCTTTGATCCAATAGCCGTGAAATTGATAATTTGACTTTTCCATATAAAGTTCTATCTGTACGAGAAAACTAAATAGTTTCTTGTACAGATCCTCCTTTATTTTCTAAAGCAGCTTCCTCTTTAATCAATTGATTATCAGCGATTCGCACAAACGGCAGCCAGATCAGTACCACTACAATCAGACAAACAATTTGTAAAATTGATCCTGCAATACTTCCCGTTGCTAAATATCCACTAATAACTAATGGTGTTGTCCATGGAACTTGAGCCAATCCTGTACAAACTGGCACTAAGCCAGTCGCAAAAGCAACATATGAAATTAAAATAGACACTACATTACTAATAATAAATGGAATAAAATAAATTACATTCATCATTAAAGGAATCCCAAATAACGTCGGTTCTCCCACATTAAAGATATATGGTACACCAGCAATTTTTTTCATTTCTTTATAACGTTTACTTTTTGCAATTATCACAATAGCAATAATAGCCCCTACTATTCCAATTCCAGCAAAACTATCCCAAAAACTTTGGTTAATAATATTAACAGGTGTCCCTCCAGCCATTGAAACAGTTTTATTTGCATCTTGTAGTACTTGGAAAATTGGTGTCATTACACCATTAACAATCGAATCACCATGAATTCCAAAAAACCATAACAATTGTGAAAACATTTTAACAATAACGACTCCAATCAACGAACCACCAACTTTTTGTAATGGTACACCTAAAATAAAATTAAAAACAGCTAAGGCACTACCACCATCAAATGCATCAATAGTCAAACGTAATAACCAAAAAATAAAGATTACTACAAATGATGGTATAATTGATTCAAATGGTGCTGCTACTGCCGGTGGCACCGCTGCAGGCATTTTAATTTTAATTCCTTTATCATTAATAAATTTATAAACTTTAGCTGAAATGATTGAAATAACAATAGATAAAAAAATTGTTTGTGCCCCTAAATAAGTAACACTAATAAAATTACCAGTATCATTAGCACCAAATGGTACAAGTAACATAAATGCCACCACAGAAGTCATTGTTACTTGAATTCCATTAATTCCTAATTTATCTGCTAATGAACGAGAAATCGACAATAAAACTAATAAACCGCCAATTCCTAAACTTGCATCATTAACTAATGCTAACTTACCTTGCCATACTGCAGCCTCTAATCCCGTTATTGAAGAAACAAAATCTGTAAATGCTGGAATTGGAAAAAAAGCAATAATTAAAAAGATTGAGGCAATAAATGCAAACGGCATATATGCCAACATTCCATCTTTGATTGCATTAATATATAAGTTACCACTTAACTTAATTGATACTTTACCAAGTATTTCTTGTAATTTATCCATAAAAGTGAGTTCCCCTTTCATATTTATATCCACTTTCGTAATTGATTGGCCATATCACTAATTACACTATCATTATAAGTAGTTGAAAGCGCTTCGACAATGTCATATTTCGCTTTATAGACTATCAAAATTCGACTAAACACAGTATACTTAATTAAAAGGAGTTGAAATTATGAACTATCAAGAATTAGAAAAGGTATTACAAGGACCCCTTACCTATACTAATACAAGTGACAAAAAATTAATCGAACATTTTCAAGAAAAGTTTAAAATGGTTCCCTATAATAATGATTTTTTGTTTATTTTTCATCATGAACGTGAATTTGAAAACAAAAATCATATTATTTCTCTACATCAACGAAATAGTGGACGAGTACCAATGCATATTTTTCATTATATCGTTATTACCTATGTTTACTCAGGGACTATGATTATAACAGTAGAAAATGATACTGTTACCTTAAATGCTGGAGATGTTATTATTTTTGATAAGCATGTCCCCCATAGTGTTGCTCCAACCAGTGCAAACGATCTTGGAGTCAATATTGTTTTAAATGAAAATTATTTTTCTAAAAAATTTATAAATCATCTTCCTAATGACCAATTGATTTCTAAATTTATGATTGAATTAATGAACAGCCAAACTAATCATAATCACTATTTACTTTTCTATACCAAAAAAGATCATCTAATTACAAACTGTATCCAAAATATTCTTTGTGAACACTTTGAACCTGCTGTTTGTTCTGATGATCTGATTGATAACTTTATTATGGTTTTGATTACTCATTTAGTTCGTAAATTTCAATATAATACGAATCTAACTGTCAGTATGTTTAAAAATGAACAACTGATGGATGATATTTTAAATTATATCCACAGCCATTATAATGAGGGGAGCCTTAATAAAATGTGCCATGATTTTGGTTACGATCCCTCATATACAAGTAAATTAATCAAACAATTTTCAGGAAAAACTTTTAAACAGCTCGTTAATGAAGAACGGATGAAAAAAGCCGCTATTTTACTTCAAAACCATGAACTGCCCATTTATGAAATAGCCCACCAAATCGGGATCAATAACTTGACTTCTTTTTATCGTAGATTTCAAGCATATTACCAGTGTACTCCTCAACAATATCGGGATCGTTACGACTAATCTCTTATAATAAAAACATATAAACTAGACTAGGTATTGTGAATATTGCTAACATCGTTGATATAAAAACTGTCTTAGCAGCTAAAAATTCGTCTTGACCATTGCTTCGAGCAAATAATACTGCTCCGTTAGCTACTGGCATTGCTAAAATAATCAATGTAATTCCACGTATCATCGAATCTTTGATAAACAATAAAATAACTGGATAAAACAATATCGGGATAATTAAATCAATTAATAATGTAAATAAGTACACTGTATAATCACTAAATATATCTTTTAAATGATATACTGATAATGTTGCCCCAATAACTAACATTGCTAAGGGAGTAGTCATCATACCAATAGAATTAATGGGTTCAACTATAACATAAGGGAAAGTAAGCTTAAATGTATAAATTAATACAGCTAATATAGATGATATTACCCCTGGTGAAAATATCTTTTTTAAGTCAAATGAAGTCAACTTATTTTCACCATAATTAATTGCAACGATTCCTAATGTAAATAATGATAAATTAAAACCCATATTAATTATCGCTGTAGCTAAAATTGCTTCACTTCCAAAAATTGATTGCATTAATGGGAAACCAATAAAGCCTACATTAGGGTACATGATCATAAACAAATATAAACCTTGATTAGTTTTAATTCGTCTAATCATTAAAAATGCTGCTACTGGTAAAATAATAACTAAAATGAACATAGCAATAATAATATCTTTTAAAGGTAAAGCTGGGGCATCTATTGAATTCATCACTGATGATAAAATCATACATGGCATTGTGAGATTTAAGACCAGATTAGTTAATTGTTGTACAAACACCCCTCTAAATAGTGACGTCTTGCCAAGAAGATAGCCAATCCCAATTAAAATAAATAACTGTATCAGTTGAATGATAACTACAGTAATATCCATTATTTATTACCTCATTAGTCAAGTAATGCTTCTTTTTTAGCTTGTTCTTCTATAAATGCCTGCTTATCCTGAGCTTTAAAAAATGGATAATAGATCAACCCTGTCAGAAGCAATAAAACAACTTGTAATAAAGCCCCTTGCCAGCCACTGATCATAAACCCTGAAATTACAGCTGGAATAGTATATGGCAGATTGATTCCATTGATCATTGGCACTAATCCTAAATAAATTGCTAAATAAGTTACTATCCCCACTGATATATTCGCTAAAATAAAGGGAATCATCATCATCGGATTTAAGACGATTGGAAACCCAAAAATAATTGGTTCATTGATATTAAATAAAGATGCACCTATTCCTAATTTTCCCAAAGCTCTATATTGATCAGATTTCGCTTTAAATAAGCATAATAACGTTAAACTCAAAGTTGCCCCTACTCCACCTAATTTAACGAAAAAAGAAATAAATTGATAATTAACAATATGCGGCATTGCTAGACCAGCTTCGAAAGCAGCAAGATTTTCTGCTGATTGAGCAAACCAAATTGGATTCATGACAGATGAAACAATACTTGAACCATGTAATCCAAAACACCAGATCACCGCTTCAACTAAAAGGACTAAGATCGTGGCTGGTAAAGTTCCTCCCAAAGATTGCAATGGCTGTTGCAAAATTGTAAAAACAAATGTTTGGGCAGAACCAAAATCAGTCATTGCAAATCCCATTCTTAAAATATTAAATAATAAAATTATTAAAAAGGCAGGAATAACTGCTGCAAAAGCACTTGATACATTTTGAGGCACAGAATCTGGCATTTTAATAGTAAATCCTTTTTGTACGCACCAACGATAAATCTCTACTGCAAGAGCTGCTGCTATCATACAAACAAATAAACCTTGCGCACTAAAATTGTCTAACGGCAATCCCTTTACATTTTCAACAGTAACAATCACTGGTGTCAATAATAAAATTCCAACAAAAGATAATGCAATAGCTAATTTACTATCTACTTTATAATAATTAGCTAATGATTTAGCCATACCAATAACTACGAAAATAGCCATTAATTTAAAACTTACTTGATACGGCAAATAGAAAAAATCCATCCACCCAGCACCAAAGGTGCTTTCCATAAACTCAGTATATCCATTGAAAGGTAAACTAGTGAATAATAAGAAAATAGACCCTGCAATTAAAATTGGAGTTGATCCAAAAAAACCTTCCTTAATTGCACTTAAATATCGATTTGCTGTCATTTTTTGTGCAATTGGTGCAATCGCATCACCAATCTTATCCATAAAACGATCCATAATATCCTCCTAAATATGGTTTTTAATTAATATATTTTTATTTGAAATATCTTTGACTGTAGTCTTAAATAAACGATCTTGTAAAGTTTCTTTTTTTAGTAGCAGCATTCCTATTGAAATAAGCGAAAGATACATTGTGATATCATTACTAATTTCAATTAAACTATAACCACTAAGCAAACTTAATAGTTGTGCAACTAACCTTCCTCCTGAAGTTAAAATAAGGAGCACAAATAATTGACGTTTAACTAAAAATTTTTTTCCCTTATTATTAATCTTAAGATCCATTAGTCTTTTTCCGAGAGTCTGACCCGAATAAATCCAGCAAGGTATATATAAATAATAAAATCCGAGTAATAAAAGACTGAGCAATGCTGCTATGATGGCAATTTGATGATTTAATAAAAAGATATTTTGTGTCATCTGCTTTATCGTTATTAATGATATTATTGAAATTGGCAGTGATCCCAATAATGCTCCAATATACAAATCGACTAGAAAAGCAATTCCCCTTTTTAATAGTAAACTATTTTGTTTCATTATTTTTCATCCCCTTATAAGAAGTGTCATAACCATTTGAAGCAATAACTTGCTTATACCAGTCAAAACTTTTCTTCTTACTACGTTTTAATGTTCCCATACCCTGATCATCTTTATCCACATATATAAAACCGTAGCGTTTTTTCATCTCTCCAGTACCTACTGAAATAATATCGATTGGACCCCAACAAGTATAGCCAATGACATCAACTTCATCTATTTCGATAGCATCACGCAATGCATCAATATGGCTAGCTAAATAAGCAATTCGATAATCATCATTGATTGTTCCATCTTCTTCTATTTCATCGATTGCGCCTAAACCATTTTCAACAACAAAAAGTGGTACTTGATAGCGATCATATAATTCATTTAACGATAATCTTAAGCCAAGTGGATCAATTGGCCAGTTCCAATCATTTACTGATAAATAGGGATTATCCCTTGTGACTTTGATTTCTGAATCTTTTGAATACGAAGCAATTGATGAAAAATAATAACTAATTGCAATATAATCCACTTTACCAGCCTGTAAAATTTCTTCATCCCCTTTTATCGTTATAAAATTACCATTTAATCTCTTTGCTTGAGCTCGGCAAGTATTAGTATAATGCCCCCTAACCATTACGTCACTATAATAAAAATTAGGCAGCATCGAAAGACGTTTTGCTAATTCGTCTTGCGGTCTACACGTTGCTCCATAAGTCATTGGATACTGCAACATACATCCAATTTTAAATTCCGGATTAATTCGATGTCCTAAAATTACTGCTTTCGCACTTGCAATCATCAAATGATGAGAAACCTGTAACTTTACATCACCATGATTTTCTCCCGGCTGATAAATGATTCCTGCTTGATGATAAGGCATCTCTTGATTCATTACCTCATTAATTTCATTGAATGTCATCCAGTATCTTACTTGCTCTCGATATCTGGTAAATATAACTTCACAAAAGCGTTCAAAAAAATCAATTAACTTTCGATTACGCCATGATCCATATTTTTGAACAAGATAGAGAGGTGTTTCATAATGTGATAATGTAACGATTGGCTCAATTTGATATTTAGCTAGTTCAGCAAAAACACGATCATAAAATTCTAAACCAGCCTGATTAGGTTCGTACTCATCCCCATTAGGAAAAATCCGGGGCCAATTGATCGACATTCGAAAACACTTAAATCCCATTTTAGCAAACAAGGCAATATCCTCTTGATAATGATGATAAAAATCAATTCCTTCATGACTAGGATAATAACAGCCTGATTGAACCCTATCATGAATTTCACGGGGAACTCCGTGACTCGATCCCATTTCGACATCAGCTATACTTAGTCCCTTACCATCCTCACGGTAAGCTCCCTCATATTGATTTGCGGCAGTAGCACCACCCCATAAAAAATTATCCTTTATTTTCATTAAAAAACCTCCTTACTAGCTTAATATACCAATAAGGAGGTCATTACTATATAGAAATTAAAGAGATTTTAACACTGTTTAAATTTAGATCATCTCAATATTAAAATTCATGAAACAGTGTTTCATTTTTCAATCCCATCATTAATGATGGGATTAGTCGAACTACGCAACGCTTCTAAATCTTTTGTAATCTTAATTTTATTATCATAATTTTGATCATAGTCTTCAAGAAAGAAAACTGAATACAAAATATCCAACATCAAATGTGTCGCAAGATGGGTACTAAAATCCCCAAGATTATGATATAAGCTTTCTTTTGTTGAAATGGTCAATTTACATGATGCTAACTTAGCAAGAGTATTTTCACCAAATGAAGTGATTGCAATAATCGGAATCTTATTATTTTTACAAGTTTGAGCAATTTTAATTGTATTGATCGTTTCACCCGAGTAGGAAATAATAATGGCGATATCTCCTTTTGGAATACAGCTAACCTCATACAATTGATAATTTAAATTATTTGAAATTACTACATTCTTACCAATTTTCAACATCTTTTCTTTAAAAGACTCAGCTAAATTTAAAGCTGTTCCTGTAGAAAAAATATGAATAGAATTACTATTTTTTAATAACCGTAAAGCTTTTTGAAGATCATCATGATGCAACAATGTCATAGTATCTGTTACTGTATCTTCATATAAATGTGATATCTTATGAGCAGTCTTCATCATCGTATCATTACGATTAAAAGGAAAATTAGCATCAACCTTTCCATATTGTTGATCAAGATAATTCATTTCTTTTAAAAATTGTTCCTTAAAATCATCAAAACCTTTAAAATCAAGTTTCTTACACAAACGAATTACAGTAGCTGGTGAGGTTAAAGTTGCTTCGGCAATATTTCGAGTTGAATATTTATGAAGTTCCTTACCTAAGGTCAAGATAAAAGCTGCAATACTTTCTTCACCATCAGACATCTTTTCTTTTAAGTTTAATTTTTCAATTATTAACATTTCAATCATCACCTTTTTCTAATCCTATCATATTTAAACCATATATTTTAGTTAAATTTATAATAATCATAAAATCTGATGTCTAAAATTTAAATTATTGCGTTTATTGCTATGATAAAACAAATCACCTATAATAATATTATAAGACTAAGGGTAAAAGGGGTGATTTCATGTTAAAAGGTGATGGTGATACCTATATTTACATAATTGATAAAAATTATAAAATTTTGTATTGTAATGATAATGCTCTACAAAAATTCCCATGTGTTAAAGTTGGTGAATTATGCTATCATGCAGTTAGAGACGAAAAAAAGCCTTGTCATGATTGTCCATTACAGCTAAATAGTAATAGTACAAGACCTATTTTTTATAATCGCAAAATAAATCAATGGCAGGAAATCAATAGTGCTATTATTGATTGGTTAAATTATAAAGATGTTAATCTGATCATGATAAGAGATATTCAAGAAGAAGATAAAAACTTGTTTTACAATTTTACTAACCTTAACGCTTACGATGAATTATTTGAACTAAATATCACTCGTAACTTATATAAAATTCTTTATCATGTTCCTAATAAATATATTATTCCTCCGACTGAAGGAAAAATTAATACAATGATCAATCAAATAATCGATGAAGAAATGATTCACCCCGATGATCATGATAATTTTTTAAACTTTTGGGATCTTCCAAAACTTCATGAAACGTTTAGCTCTAATCAGCATCAAATTCTAAAAGGCTATTTCAGAAAAAAGAAAACAGATGGTAAATACTGTTGGGTCTTACAAACCGTTGTAGCTATTGAAAATTCCCAAATGAATGATGAAATCATCATGTGTTTTATCCAAGAAATAAATGAACCCCCAACTTTTCAGCAGCTTCCTGATAAAAAACAGTTCAATGAACTAACTGGACTTTATCAGACAAATTCATTTTTTCAAATTGCTGATAATTTATTGAAAACTGATACTTCCCATCAATATTGTATGGTCGCTATCGATATTGAACATTTCAAACTATTTAATGAATGGTATGGAATTGCAGCAGGTGATCTATTCTTACGTGCAATTGCTAAAGAACTTAAAACAATCAGTCAACAATTAAGGGGTATTGCCGGGTATTTATTAGGTGATGATTTTGCACTTTTAATTCCTTATCATAATAATCATACAAAAATGATTCTTGACAAATTAATGCACTACATTGAAGAATTTCAAGATAAAATTGGGTTTTATCCAGCCTTGGGAGTTTGCCTCGTTGATGATAGAAATATGCCTTCCCAAACTATTTATGACCGAGCAGTCATCGCCCTTACATCAATAAAAGGAAATTATGCTAAACGAATTGCCTACTATCAAGATAAAATGCAATTACAAATGGAGGAAGAACATAAACTGCTCCTTGATTTTCAAAATGCTATTGAAAACAACGAATTTACTTTTTATGCTCAGCCAAAATGTAATATTCAAACTGGAAAAATTGTTGGGGCTGAAGCTCTGGTTCGCTGGCAACATCCTAAAAAAGGAATTATTCCTCCTAATGAGTTTATTCCAATTCTTGAAAAAAATGGCCTAATTGGCAAAATGGATTATTATATTTGGGATTGTGTGTATAAACATCTTCGAAAGTGGATCGATAATGGACATAAGGCAATTCCTATTTCCGTTAATGTTTCACGAATTGATATGTTTACTCTCGATGTAGTTAAATGTTTCAAAGATTTAGTAAACAAATATCAAATTAATCATAATCTAATTGAAATTGAGATTACTGAAAGCGCCTATGTTGAAGAATATGATAAAGTCAAAACAATAATAAAAGAATTACGACAAGAAGGTTTTTTAGTTTCAATGGACGATTTTGGCAGTGGTTATTCATCCCTCAATATGCTCAAAGATATTAATGTCGATGTTTTAAAAATTGATATGAATTTTTTAAACATGAATGAGCAAAGTAGTGATAAAGGAATTGGTATTTTAGAAGCAATCATCAATATGGCTAAATTAATGGGGCTTAGAGTCATTGCTGAAGGAATCGAGTCCAGCCAGCAAGTTGAACTTCTTTTAGATTTGGGCTGCCTATATGCTCAAGGCTATTACTTTTACAAACCAATGACTAGCAAACAATTTGAAGCAATTATTAAAAATGACGATAAAGTTGACTATCGTGGTATCCAGGCAAAGCAAATCAATTATATTAGTATTAAGACCTTAGTTGATCATCATGTATTGAGCGATGCCATGTTAAATAATATTTTAGGTGGTATTGCATTTTTTGAATTTGATGGTCATAATATAGAACTTTTAAACGTTAATCAAAATTATTGTAAAATTGTTGATGAAAGTGGCGTTGATGTTGAAGAAAAGCGACTAAAAATATTAGAAAATATTTATGAGCCTGATCAAACTATTTTTCTCGACCTATTTGAACAAGCTACAGTCCACCTAATCAATGGTACGAAGGGACAAATCCGTTACTTAACTGCTAAGGGCACTTATAAGTGGTTAAATATTTATTTATTTTTGTTAAAAAAACTAGATCACTCGAATTTGTATTATGCGCAGGTTTCTGATATTACTGAACAAAAGAAAAAAGAAAAACAGTTAGAATCTTCTCAAAAAGCTCTAGCTGCTGCCGTTCATATTTCAGAAAACGATGATTCTTTTATGAATTTAGCTGAAGAAAATAAAGCCTTAGCTTCCTCCATTTTTTCTCAAATGTCACCCGGAGGCATGATTGGCGGTTATTGTGAAGATGGCTTTCCACTTTTCTTCGCTAATGATGCCTTAGTCAAATTACTCGGTTATGAAACTTATGAAGAATTCGCAATAGCTATCAAGGAGCAGGTTATTAATACAATTCATCCTGATGATCGTGAACAAGTAGCTAAAGATATTGGTTCCAATTACTATTCTGGATTAGAATACACTACAACTTATCGAATGCCTAAAAAAGATGGTACTTGGTTCTGGACGCTTGATAAAGGGAAAGTTATTGAAACAGAAGATGGACGATTAGCGATTGTCAGTGCCTGTATTGATATTTCAGAAACCATTGCTGCTCAACAAAAACTAGCTAAACACAATGAAACACTACAAAAAGTAAATCAGGAGCTTTATTATTTGAATAATAAATTACCTGGCGGTTATCATCGTTGTGCCGATACACCTGATTATGATTTTATTCATATTAGTAATCGCTTCTTAGAATTTTTCAACTATACCCGGCAAGAGATAAAAGAACTTTTTAATGATAAATTTATAAATATGATTCATCCTGATGATCGTGCTAAAGCAGTTCGTACAACTGAAAATTTATCTCAGCAAGATGAATCGTTCGACTTAGAATATCGGATGCTTGCTAAAGATGGATATATTTGGGTAATTGACCAGACATCTGTATTAGAATATAATGGCACAAGATTTTTTCAAGGGGTTGTTACTAACGTTACTAAAAATATTGAATTACGTAATCAAATGCAGCTATTAGAGAAATACTCTCCTGTTGATATTGTTTTAATAACTTGTAGAAAAAATAATGTAAAACATACAATCATTACTAATGGTCTAATTTCTAAATATGGTTATAATAAAGAACAATATCAGCGATATCTTGATAATAAAGAATTTGAATATAACTTTAATCGTGATGCCTTTAAGATATTTGAACAAAATATTATTAAAGCCTTCAAACAACAAACAGACTATTACGAAATTCTATCAATTAATATTAATTCAAAAACAGTTTGGTTTAAAACTAGTTTTGAGTTTGTTAAAGCTGATGCAGAAGAAATCCAATACCTTTATATCTCTAGCGATATTACCGCATTTAAAGAAAAAGAGTATCATTAGCTAATTATTAATAAAATAAAGTAGACATTAAAATAAACCATATAGATTTATTTCAACGTCTACTTTTTATTTAATTTGCCATTTGCTACTTAAATCATTATACTTATCTAAACAATTCTTTCCTCTTAAAACAATACTGTCACGATAAATAACCTCATCACCATTTTCGTAATAACCTATAACAGTATGCTTTCCATCAATATAATCAGTTGTAAAAATAAAATTTGACTGATGATTTTCATCATATCCTGCCACAATCGTCGCTATTGATGCGCCAGGTCTACCACTTTTAGGATCTGTTAAATGCAACAACGTTGTTAAAACTCTCTCCAAACATTTGTTTGTATCAATATCAAGCCAATTCTTTAAATCTATCGGAATATATAAATAATCATTTACTTCTTTAATTTGAGTTTCATCAATATTATTTGCTTTTGAGCTTCGAAAATTAAATAACTGAATTATATTCCTCTTTGATTTTGTTTTAAAAACAAACATCATATTTCTTAGACCATCTATATCCATAATTGTTCTCCTTCTAATAAGTTATATATTTATTATATAACTTATTAGAAAATAAAAAAGCCTGATCATAATGATCACCGGCTTTCTATTATCCAATTGAAGCAACTATTGTAGTAACTAAATTATCAATATCATCCACTTGCTCAGTTTTCAAAGTTGACTTAATTGTGATTGGTTCGTTGATGATTTCCATATCCTTCATCGTCTCTAATTTAGTACGCATGTGTTTTGCGCATAATGCTCCCCATGTTCCATTTTCTAATAACGCTACACTTCTTTTCTTTAATGATAAAGCAATCATATCACTAAGGAAGTTTTCCATTGGTGGAAAAATTCCACTATTATATGTTGGCGCTGCTAAAATCAAATGACTATAATGGAACACTTCACTAATTAAATTAGAAACATGCACTTTAGATACGTCATACATTCTAACATTTTTTACCCCGGCTTGCTTCAATTTTGAAGCAATTATTTCCATTACATTTTCAGTATTACCATAGATCGAACCATAAGCTAAAACAACACCTTTTTCTTCTGGTTCATATTTAGACCAACAATCATATTTGCTAACTATGTAATCAATATTATTACGCCATACAGGTCCATGAAGCGGACAAATTGTGGCAATTTCTAAACTACTAGCTTTTTTTAATAACATTTGAACTTGTGGTCCATATTTTCCAACGATATTAGCATAATATCTCCTAGCATCATCAAGCCATTCATGTTCAAAATCAACTTCATCATTAAATAAAGCTCCGTCTAATGCTCCAAATGTTCCAAAAGCATCAGCACTATATAATGTTTTATCATAACTATCGTATGTCACCATTACTTCTGGCCAATGTACGAGTGGTGCCATCACAAAAGTAAAAGTGTGTTTTCCTGTAGTTAAAGTATCATTCTCTTTAACTACTAACTTATTGATCTCAATCCCAAAAAATTGATCAATCATTGTAAATGTTTTAGCATTTCCTACAATCACGACTTCAGGATAACGATTTATCACTTCTTTTAAACATGCACAATGATCAGGCTCCATATGATTAATAACAATATAATCCAATGTTCTTCCTTGCAATGCTGTTTCAAGATTATCAAAAAATAAGTGTCCAATCGACCAATCAACCGTATCTAATAAAATGGTCTTTTCATCTAACACAACATAAGCATTATATGAAATTCCCCTTGGAATTGGAAAAATATTTTCAAATAAACTTAAGCGACGATCATTCCCGCCAATCCAATAAACATTCTCATTTACTTCTCTAATACAATTCATCATCACAGCCTCCTAAATCACTTTTAGTATAAACCTAATATTCTAATTTTACTAATATGATGCTTATATTATTTCCAAACCCTAAACTATTATCCCTCAAAGATTAGTTTAGCAGCTCCATATTAGCTAATATCTCATTTATTTTTTCTTCAATTTCTTCTTCACTTTTACCATCTAACTGCTCCAACAATTCTTGAATAAAAGGATCATTAAATGCCTCATCAGCAGTTTCAAGGCCAAAAGCATCCATTATCGCCCCTTCAATTTCTAGCGTTATCTCATCTTCAAAATAATCAATATCATATTGACTAATAAAATTCAAGACTAAGAAAAGAACATTTAAATTATTTACTACGATTCGTTGTGGTTTACCATAACGATTAGCATATTCAAGCAATCCATCAATTAAAGCTTCACCAATAATTTGTAAACTAGGAAAATCAACTTCTTTAATTAAATAATCGCTTTCTCCGGCAATTACGGCATAAACATTTAACTCATTGGTTTTATCTGTATTAGTCATTGGTAAACAGACAACATCAACACATAAACGTTCTGTATTTTCACGCTTAGTTTCAAGCTCATGTTCACCTAAATAGCCAAAATCATAGCGATTTAAGTCAATTTGTGGTTCATGAACAAAAATAGCACTCTCCTTAAATTTACCATCTTCAACATATATTTCAATAATTTCATCAGACTCACTACGATTTTGATCTTCTTTAATCCCATTTGCAAATTCTTTTAATAATTCTAAAATTACCCTTGCTTCCTCAACTTCTAATAAGCATGGAATATATCCCGCTTCATTACGAAAAGCAGCCAAATAGTTATCCTCATCTAATGCCACATCAAAATCAAGTTCCTGTTCAGATAATAAAATAGTCCAGCAGTTACAAAATGCATTATTTATTCCTTCATTAGCAAGATTATAAAAACCCTCTAAAAGATCATTATAAGTTTCAAATAATTCAATCACATAACCTTCTAATGTTTTTAAAATAACCCAATATGTAGTTTGGTTAGATACTAGTTTAATCACTTGATTATCAGTAAACTCACGTTTCTTCACTAATTCTTTTAACTGCTCTAAAATTTCAATAAACTCATTTTTTAACGGGCTATTATTTAATATTTCATCACCCCCTAACAATGATAAACAACTATTAATATCTTCTAGATCAAAATTAATATCCAGATCATCTCGACTTAATATAATTTCTTGATAACGTTCAATTCCCCCACAATCCTCTATCAAATTATTACCACAAAATTCAACTACAACAGGATAGTGCTCAACGCCCTCTAACTCTTGTTCAACCGTAATTAAAAGTTGCCAATCATCACCAAAGTCATAATGGTAGTAAATTACCATTTCTTTTTTTAAATAATCCGCAATCCGTTCAAGATTATCAACTATCTCAACGTCATCGTTTATCTGATTTTCAGTATCTGTTTCACCACCAGGAATCCAGATCCCTAATTCCTTGATCCTAAATTCATATAGATGATAATCTTCAAAACCAAATAAAGTTTGGATTAACTGATGCAGATCTTCAAAACTAATTATTGCAGGTATTTTAATACGCCGCCATATAGGATCCGCACACCCCTCCACATCTATCCTCAATTGATATCCATTCATCTTTTATCTCCTCAGTTCTATATAAACTATTATAACAAATTATATTATTGAAGTAACGCCTTTATATTGAGAAGATAAAAGGGATTTATAAATAATTATCACGCTCGACTATTTTCAACAATCAATGTTAAATGTTTTGTGAAATAACGATTATAAATCACAATAATTTGGCCAATAAATCCAGCAGATAATATTGTTCCTATCCCAATTCCAATAATTTTCCCCGCCAAACAGTATGTAGTAATAATTGTGACAAGCATCATTCCACAATCAAATAATAATTTTGTCTTACCAAACTCTTTGTCAATCACCTGGCTTAATGCTTTGACCATACCATCAGCAGGATTAGGAATTAAATCTAACGTTACAACAACATATGCTCCTAAAGCAGTAGCTAAAATAGCAATCGCTAATAGAACTAATGCAACAGGTAATGAAGTAACTGTAAAATTTAATAAGTTATTATAAAAATCTAAAACATATCCCATAAAATAAGAAAATGGAATTTGTAATAAAACTTTAAAATCTAATTTCTGATAAATCAATAATTGCACTCCAACAAAAATAATATATAAAATAGTTGTTGCCATCCCTAATGATAAATTAGTCATTTCACTAATTCCAAATGGAACTGAATTAATTGCCGCAACCCCTAAACCAGTTTTTGTATTTAAGACAATTCCAAATCCTAAAATCAATATCCCTAAAAAATATAATCCTAACCTTTTTGCCATAAACACCCTCCTTATTTTTCTTTATTTTACAATATTACTTGATATTATCAGTTCTTTTTCAACAAAAGAAAAAATATCCTTCCAAAAGAAGAATACTTCATCAATCAATTTTTAAATTGACAATTCCAGTTTTTGAATATCGAAAAACTAAATATAGCCATTTTGCTTCAATCAACTCTTGTTTTCTGTTCAATAGATCACTATATGTCACAATAATAGTATTATACTTTTCTAAAACTGCCGCAGCCTCTTTCCAGATTTTTCCCTCGATTAAATCGTAGTTATCAATTACTTGAGCAACGATCATTGAGTCTATTTCTCCTGCTTGTGCCATTTGATTTAAAATTTCACAAGTCTTTTCTTTACTAAAAGAAGTTTTATAACTGCGCTTTCCACATAGTGCACTTACAATATCACTTATTGCTACAATCCGCTACTCTTGAGTCAACTGGTTTTCCCATAAACTATGCGGATAACCTGAACCATTCAGTTTTTCATGATGCCGACACGCAATTTCTAAAATTTCTTGATCTATTTTTTCTTCTAATAATTCTCTTGTTTTAAGAACATGACTACGCATTATTATCATTTGCTCTTGAGTCAGTTGACCCGGATATTCTAATATTTCAATTGGAATTCCAATTTTACCAAGATCGTGCATCATTGCACCATAATAGATCTTTTTTGTCTGTTCAGAACTTAAGCTTAATAATCTTGCTAACTCTAAAGATATCGTGCATGTGGTAATAGTATGTGTAACTGTAAAATAACTACGAAAATCAATTAGAGAAACTAACATATTTAAATAACTATCCAACTATTCTAATGAAAGCGAAATATTTAAACTAGTTACTTTTTGCCATTTTGAAAATGGATTAGTTGTAAATTGATAGACTTGATCAACCTGCCAATAAAGAGTAGTAACCAAATTTTCTACAAATCTAGTTCCTGACTCCTTATCTAAGTAATCTTTAAGCATGCTATAATCATTTGAAGTTTGTAAAAATACATCAATTCGATCACACAAATTAATAATCTGAGAGATATTTTTAATTTCGTCATCAATATAAATCATTTTTTGATAATCAAGATGATGATAAAGAATAGCAGGTGCCAATTTATCTAGTGGTGAAAAGTTCTTTATGAACAAATAACCATAAATAGCATGTTGCCATATATTTTTTGTCTCAAAAATAAACATTTGATCAATTTTTTCTGTCTTATATGCTCCAATATCATGTAGCATTGCTAACATAAAAACATCTCGCAAGTACTTTTGTTCATGACTATTTTGAGCCTCAAGCATACGATATGTCATATTAGCTACTCGTAAACCATGATCAATCAATCGCGAATCAACATAATTCAAACAATTACTTATAATTTCAATAAAACCTTAAAACCTTCATTATTTACTCCTGCAATATTATTCAACTTATTTTTCCATCGCATCCACTGACACTTTTTCCTCTCGATAAAATATCAATACAAAAACAATTGCCAGTAAACCTGCGATTATCTTACTAATCATATAGATTATGACGCCATTACCATCGACTACACTAGAAATGAATCCTAGCTGTCCCCCTAAAACATAAGCTCCACTTACACTAAAAGCGGCATTCATCATCTTCCCTTTACGATCCATTTGTGAAAACAATGGAATCATTGCAATGCTTGTCCCAAGGCTTAATAGTAGTCCCATCACACTAGCACTATTGACACCCAACTTTTGACCAATCATGAAAATCATTCGTGAAAAACGTTTAATAATCAAATCGCTTAAAATCATTGATCCGCACACAACAATGCACATCCGTAAAACAATTACCATTGCATCACTAATTAAAGCAGTTGTAGTAAAAGGCAATGTATCAAAAAACAGCTGTAAAACAACCATTCCAAACAACAAGATACTAATAATTCTAATCAAATAACCAAATAATGTTAAAACAAAAATGGTTTTATCATAAGAAACATATAGAGCAATTACCAAGATAACACAAAGTATAATTATTGGTAATAAGTTAATTAATAAATTAGGAATTTGTAAATACCAGGCAACTGCCACTAGAATTATTGGTAAACTTAAAATCCCATAAACTAATCCACTAATAAATGGATTTAAATCTTCCTTTTTTAAAGATGCTAAAAAAATTGGTAATTGAAAACTAATTGTTTGTCCTAATGTTGCAGTCAAAATAACCCCTGAAAAAATCAAAAAAGTACTATTACCAAGTCCCGAAACAATTGAAAACCCACCCATATCAGGTGCAAGAATACTCCCAATAACAATTGATGGATCTAATGATGAATCGGCACTTATTTTAGTAATCACATCTACATTATTTTGAATCAATGTAATTGCGATACAATAAAACCCAATCATACTCATGGCAATTCCACCCATCGAATCCATCCCTTTATCAAAAGCAGCTACTAGTCCCAACTTATTATTCAAGATCTTGTCAATCAAACCAATCAAGCACAAAATAAGCATTATTAATATAAAAAAATTCATTATCGTACCTCAATTTCCATATTCTTCCAATATTTTACCAAACAAACCTCAAACAAAAAAGCCTATTCGGCTTTTATTTAAAATATTCAGTAATATTATCCTTATCATCAAAATAATTGATCTTCATTGCATCTTTAGCACGTTTAAGTGTTGCATTCGCTTTTTCATTAGCTTTAACACAACCATCTTCTAACACTTTCATAACAGCAGCAATATCAGCTTGTAAAACAGCTCTTCTTTCTCTAATTGGATTTAATGTTTCTTCTAAAACATTAAATAAAAATTTTTTTATTTTAACATCACCTAAACCACCACGACGATAATGCTCTTTTAATTCATCAAGATTTTTATAATCAGGTAAATATTTTTCAAAATATTCATCTTTGCAAAAACAATCCAAATAAGTAAACACTGTATTTCCCTCAACGGTTCCCGGATCTTCAACTTTTAAATGATTTGGATCTGTATACATACTCATTACCTTTTTCCGAACATCTTCACTAGTATCCGCAAGATAAATACAATTTCCAATTGACTTTGACATTTTTGCTTTGCCATCTGTTCCCGGCAATCTTTGACAAACTTCATTTTCAGCCAACATAATTTTTGGATCTACCAAAACATCACCATAAATCCGATTAAAACTGTGAACAATTTCTTTAGTCTGCTCAATTAACGGCATTTGATCTTCACCAACAGGAACACAAGTGGCATCAAAAGCTGTGATATCGGCAGCTTGAGAAACCGGATAATTTAAAAAACCAACTGGAATACTTGTTTCGAATCCACGCTGTTTTATTTCCTCCTTGATCGTTGGATTACGTTGTAATCTTGAAACTGTAACTAAATTCATATAATAAGCCGTAAACTCAAATAATGCTGGTACTTGAGATTGAATAAACATTGTGGTTTTTTCAGGATCTAAACCAACTGATAAATAATCTAAAGCAACCTCTAAAATATTTCGTCGGACTTTTTCAGGGTTATCAGCATTATCTGTTAAAGCCTGAGAATCAGCAATCATAATAAAAATTTCATCAAATTCTCCTGAGTTTTGTAATTCCACTCGTCGTCTTAGGGAACCAACATAATGTCCTAAATGTAATCTTCCTGTTGGACGATCGCCTGTTAAAATAATATTTTTCATATAAATCTCCTTCTTTGATTAAATAAAAAAGGCTTTTATCCTCAAGGATAAAAACCATTATGCCACCTTGTAAGACACCATCATGTCTGTTTTTCTTAACGCGAAAAGCACGGCGCCACTACTCCAGTTAAGTTTCATTTTGCTTCTAACCAGGCCCATTCATCAGTATCTTTATCTTGGCTCTCACCAGCCACCAAGTCTCTTAAATAAAGATTAGCTGTTTACTCTTCCTAGATTATCGAATTTACTATACTTAAAATCATAAAACGGATATAAAATGATGTCAATAGTTTATTAATAATCTTCAATTATTTTTATTTTTTTCTACAATCTATCTTGATTCCAATGCCTCTTCTGTATATTCAACAAAATACTCTTGATAATAAATAATTCTAATTAAATCTAAGATTGCCATAATTTGATAATTAAAACTAATTCCATCAAACTTACCCGGTAAACTAAAGAAATACTTAATACAACTTAAGTTTTCATTCTCAAGTAGTTGATTTTGGGTAATCAATAATGTCTTACTCTTGCTTAAGTGCCCTAAAGATTTTTTCGCTAAGAAATCTCTTAATGAACGCCCAGTAGATGAAAAGAATACTACAAAATCATTTTCATCAAATTTAATATTTGGATCATACGCATGATATTGAACCACATTTTTACCTAATGTAATTAAATCAGTTTGAAATTCAACAGCAATACTAGTTGGAAACAGTCCTCCAACAATAATTACTCGATCAGCATCATATATATCATGGCATATAGAAACAATATTATCCATAAAAATATCATAATCATTTACTTCAATCAATCTGAATAAATCACGATAGCTCATACTTAATAATCTTGCTCGAATTTGGTCATTACGTAAAATATCATCAGCTACCAGCTTACGATGAAAGTCCTCATAGTTATCAAAACCAAGATAATTTAAAAATCCTAGGATCGTTCGTGGATCAAGATCACTTTCTTTACAAACTTGTGCAAATGTATATTCAATCATTCGATGATAATTTGCAATTACAAAAGTACAAAATTGATAGTAACCGTCATAAAATAAAGTGCCATTTAAATACTTAATAATTCTCGATAACAATACATCACCCATAACACAATTCTCCCTTCAAGCAAATATTTACTTTTCTACACTTATACTATAACAGTCTTTGTTATCAGGCGATATTAAAAAAGAAACATTGAAAATATTTTTTCAATGTTTCTTTTTAATTTAAAACAATCCTGTTATAATCGTTACATTCATTCGTCATGGTTTGTCATTTTCAAATATGTTTCTGTTTTATATTTAACATTTTTATCATAGTCTAATTTAAAATAACATGTATAAATGCAATCTAACAAATAAAGTAATGATAACCTTGTTGAAAATGAAGAAATCTTATTATAATGATTTTCATATGGACTTAAGTAAAGATTATAATCACAAAGACTAACTAATGACTTTAGCGTCGTTGAAGAAATTAATATGATTGGAGTATTGTTCTTTTTCAACAATTTAACAATTTTGTCAACAATCATTCCCCGTCCTTCAAAGCTAACAACAATTGCAATATGTTCCTTGTCACTTGAGGCAGCTGCTAAAAGCTGTTGATATTCTTCAACCGGAACATTAACAAAACGACCGATTTCTGACATTTGAAACTTAAAGTTTTCAACAAAGTAAAGATTACCAGCTGAAGTGTACATATCGATGAACTGAGCATTTTTTAGAGCTGAAGCAATCAGTCGTAATTGATCCAAGTCAATTAGATTATTCGAGGCAATCAAAGTCTGCTCGTATAATTCTTTCATTTTCATTGTAATCTGATACTGCGTCTCATTTTGTGAAAATGGATAGTTATAATCAATTGTTTTCTTTTCTTTCAAATAATCTCTTATTGATGTTGATACCATTACTTTAAGCTGTGCTAAACCATTAAGCTCTAGTTTTTTACACAGACGATAAATCGTTGGTATTGAAATAAAGCAAGCAGCACTAATTTCATCAGCACTCATATTAATAAAGCGTTCTGGATTATTTTTCATATAATCAACTAAAGTCTGTTCATTGGTAGTTAAATCTGTTAAATTATCCAATCGACTAAATATATTCATTTTCTCAGCCCCCTTATCCTCTTATCATTATAATAACACTTTGACACATAAATTTCCTAAATAAACAAATAATAAACATAAGCTAACACTCAGTAAAATATATCCTCCCGCCATCAAAAACTTACCATCACTAAGCAGATTCATACTTTCTAGTGAAAAAGTTGAAAATGTTGTAAAGCCGCCACATACCCCAGTTTTCAAAAATAAAATCCAGCGTGATTCAAGATTATACTTACTTGCTAACGCTACAACTAATCCAATTACAAATGCCCCAATGATATTGATCATCATAGTCATAAAAGGAAAAGTAGTATCTTTAATTATAATTAATCCCATTAAATATCTTGATACAGCACCAATAAAGCCACCAATTCCAACTGCTAAACATTCCAACATAATTATCTCCTCTATATAATCTTATTTTATGATTATTCAAAAATTTAAGCAAGTAAAAAAGGGAAGTTTACTTCCCTGCCAAATAAGCTTTTGCTTCATAGCTTCTTAATATTTGTTTTAAATCATCTTCATAATTACTAATCAGCAAAGTTCCTTGAATAAATTCTAAATCTATTTCCACTTCATCTTTACTATAATTACAAATAACTATAACCTGTTGTTCGTTTAATGTTCTTCGATAAGCATAAACTTGGAGATGTTCTTTTAAAAGCTGCTGATAGTCACCATAGATCAATACCTCATATTCTTTTCTTAATCGCAGTAGATCACGATAAAAATAATATACCGAGTTAGGGTCTTTTAAAGCGTTTTCAACTGTAATATTTGTATATTTTTGACTTGGAGCGAGCCACGGCTGAACAATACTAAAACCTCCAAACCTACTGTTATCCCACGGTATTGGCATCCGAGCATTATCACGGGAACGTTTACCAAAATAAGCAATGATCGTTTCTTCATCATAATTCTGTTTAAAAACTTCATACTTATTTAATGCATCAACATCGCGATACTGTGTCATTGATTGATAATATGCATTTGTCATTCCAATTTCTTCACCTTGATAAATATATGGTGTTCCTTGCATCCAAAACATGAATAATGCTAGCATTTTCGCAGATTTTTCAAGATAAAAAGGGGTTGAATCATCACCATATTTAGAAACTGCACGTGGGCGGTCATGATTATCCCAATATAAAGCATTCCATGCTTTACCATTCAAACCTGTTTGCCACCGTTCAAAAACTACTTTTAAATCTGCTAATTTAGGACGCTGATAAGTTAAATTTGGTCCTTTATCTAACGACATATGTTCAAACTGAAAAATCATCTTCAATTCACGACGATCAAACCCTGCATATAATAGAGCATCTTCTACACTGACATCAGCTGTTTCTCCCACTGTCATCGTATCATATTTAGCTAAAACACGATCATGCATCTCTTGAAGAAATTCATGTACTCGTGGTCCATTAGAAATAATTTCATACATATGCGGATCATTAATAATGGCTTTATCCATTTTTTCAAAATCTTTAGATATTTGGTTAATAACATCCATCCTAAAACCATCGATACCTTTGTCTAGCCACCACTCCATCATTTTATATACTTCATTTCTAACTTTTTCATTTTCCCAATTCAAATCAGGTTGTTCCTTTGTATATAAATGTAAATAATACATTTCTGTATCTTCATCATATTGCCAGGCCGATCCCTCAAAAACCGATTGCTGAAGATTAGGCGGTTGATCATTTTTCCCCTCACGCCAAATATAATAATCACGATACTCATTATCTTTAGATTTACGGCTTTCAACAAACCAGCGATGCTTAAATGAAGTATGATTTACAACTAGATCCATAATAATTTTTAAACCTTTTTGATGTGCTTGTTTCAATAATTCTTCAAAATCAGCCATTGTTCCAAAATCAGCCATAATATCCTGATAATCACTAATATCATAACCATTATCATAATTTGGTGATTGATATACTGGACATAACCAAATAACATCAACCCCTAAATTTTTAATATAATCTAAACGACTGATAATTCCCTGCAAGTCTCCAATCCCATCGTTATTACTATCTTGAAAACTCCGCGGATAAATCTGATAAACAGCAGCCTCCTGCCACCAACTTTTTTGCATTATCCTTCACCTCTTTTATATTTAAACATAACAAAAGGTCAAAATCTTGGCCCTTTTATACTATAATAGGCAAAATTTTAACCTTTTCGATATTTTGAAGGAATATCGTGATAATATTCTTTAAATATTTTATTAAATGCTTTCACATTTTTAAACCCATGATTTAATGCAATTTCATTAATTGTGAGACTAGTATTCATCAAATCATTATAAGCATGATTTAAACGAATTTTATTAATATAAGATAATAATGTAATCCCCGTCTTTTCCTTAAACATTCTTGATAAATAAACCTCACTAAAATGAAAATGATTAGCTAAAATCGTCAAATTCAATTCATCATCATAATGCTGTTCAATATAAGTGACGATTTGTTTAATTATCGGTAGTTTCTTTTTTGTGATTGCCAACTTATAAACACTACATTCTTCCAGCAGCAGCTCATATATTTGCATCATTCGATTATGTATAACTAAAGTTTCTTGATCAAGATGATCACCTAAATAAATAATTAGCTGTTCTAATTGCTCTTGATCCTTTATTAAAGATAAATCAAATTCACATTGTACCAGTTTAAATTCATCAAATAACTCAGTTGATAAAAGTAATGTTATTATTTTCGTTTGATCCTCTAAAAATCTTAATCTATGAATACTATTACTATTAATCAATACTAACTGCTTAGTATTAACAAACTTCTTTTCCCCATTCACTGATAGTTCAAAAGAACCTTGATTACAATAAATTAACTCTATTTCGTCATGCCAATGCGGCTTCATTACTTTACTGCGATTAAACTGATGATTCCAAATCTTAATAGGATATTTAAAGCTAGTTTCAACAACTTCATATAAATGCTGCATTATCATGCCTCACAAAAAGGATTGCTTAGCAATCCTCATCTTCTTTCCCATCCCAACAATATGTACATAATTTACATTTATCTAAACCGATTGATTCGATCATGTCATCTAAACGATGATAACGCAATGATGTAAATTTAGAGCGGCGACGAATTTCCTCACACATATTTTTATATCTTTCACTATCTGGGTCAGCGTATTCTTTTAAAATCTCATCACTAACATTATCACCTTCTAGTTTTTGGATAACACGACGAGTCACTAAATCTAATTCTGAACTAGAGCGTGAAAAATTTAAATATTTACACCCGAACATGATTGGGGGACAGGCAGGACGAACATGAACTTCTTTAGCCCCACTTTCATATAAAAATTCTGTTGTTTCACCTAATTGTGTTCCCCGAACAATTGAATCATCAATCAATAATAAACTTTTATTTTTAATTAATTCTTTAACCGGAATTAATTTCATCTTAGCAATCATATTTCTTTGACTTTGACTAGATGGCATAAATGACCGTGGCCAAGTCGGTGTATATTTGATAAATGGACGAGCAAAGGGAATACCTGAAACATTTGAATAACCTACTGCATGGGCAATTCCTGAATCCGGTACCCCAGCAACGCTATCTGGCTGTACATCATCACGTTTTGCTAATAAATTACCACAACGATTACGCATACACTCAACATTGATTCCTTCATAAGTTGATGTTGGATATCCATAATAAACCCATAAGAATGAACAAATTTTCATTTTATCTCCAGGACCTTGTTTAACTTCAATTTTACTTGGTGTCATGAAAACAATTTCCCCTGGTCCAAGATCACGATAATGATGATATCCTAAATTTAAAAATGCACTACTTTCAAATGTCGCACAATATCCTTCTGGTTTTTCCCCAATAATCACTGGTGTTCTTCCTAATTTATCACGTGAAGCATAAATTCCTTCAGATGTTAATATCATAATACTCATTGAGCCTTTAACAACGTCTTGAACATATTTAATTCCTTCTACGATACTATCCTTTTGACTAATCAATGCCGCTACTAATTCTGTAGGATTGACTTCACCCGAACTCATTTCCAAGAAATGAGTTGCCCCTTTAGCAAAACAATCATCTTTTAACTCTTCCAAGTTATTAATTCTACCTACTGTTGTAATGGCAAAAGATCCTACATGGGATCTAACCAACAACGGTTGTGCTTCATTATCAGAAATACAACCAATTCCTAAGTTTCCTTCAAATTCTTCTATATCTTTTTCAAATTTAGTTCGAAACGGCGAGTTTTGAATGTTATGAATCGATCTTTGAAAACCATTATTTCCATGAACTGCCATTCCTCCTCGTCTTGTTCCTAAATGGGAATGATAATCAATCCCAAAAAACAAATCTAAAACGCAACTTTCTTTTGATGCAACACCAAAAAATCCACTCATTTATATCTATCCTCCAAACTTTATACACCCATTGTATCTTATTTGTAACAAATTTCCTATATTTAATCTTATTTTCGCTAAAATATTGCCCAGGAAATAAAGAAAAACCTGTTATAATAACAGGTAAAATATCAAAACATTTGCTTATCAATACTATTATCTACAAATTCTAATAAAGAAATAATTACTTCTTTTAACTCATTTGACTTCTTTAAAGTTTCTTGGTCAAAATGTCTTTCCAAATAATCATGACTACCATAATAGACTTTTAAACTACCAATAGAATTAGTTTCTAGATCATTTAACCCTTCAAAATCAGCTATTTCTAGATTACCAAAAAGCTGATAAACAAGATTTCTTGCTACTTCATCATTAGTTTCTTTGATTTTATCATCTTCTTTTAAATACTCTGTCCTCATTTTATAATGAGATGCTTCTTTCAACAACGTTACATTCACGACTATTCTATCTGAGGTTTCTAAGCACAAAGAAATTAGCTTATGTTCTGGCAACTAAATTCCTCCTTCACTAATACTAAATTATATGAAAATTATATCTTATTATACCCCATTAGTTAGATAATAATCATAAAAAAACTAGGTATAAGAGTATACCTAGTATCAAATATATTTCTATCCTATCAATTCAATATTTTTTTAATCTTATTTTATTAGCTGCTGACTGCCTTTATAAATTTCTTGGGTTATCAAGATTATATTCTTTAGCAATTTTTTTGAAATTATATAAAAGGTAGCGATGACGTACTAAATCATCCGGCTTACTACGATACAATGTTACAATTCCATAAGGATCCTCCATTACAATTTGATGATTCTCCAATGTATCAAATAAACTTAATGCATTTCTTTGATTTAACACTTCAAAGCGACATATATTATTATCTTTAGTAATTATATCTAGATCAAGATAAAATCTAAATTCTGGCATCGGCCATGAAATTATTGATCTTGAACACATTGAGATTTTTGTACTCTTAATTTCACCGTAAGGAATTTCAATCTCCTCATAATTAGTATTATTGAACCTGACAGCATCCTTATCGAAATTTAAAACACGATTACGTAATGCAGACGCTTCATCATATTCCAATCCATCAAAAATTGCATAAACAATCAATCGTGCAGTAGTAGATTTTTTGGGCTCAAACGTCTCAACTTTTACTTGACTGGTAGTATTTTCATTCTTCCTATCTTCTGTTTTTTCACCAACAGAATTTTTTATTTCCCTCTCTTGAAATTCTTTTTTAGATTCCTTTTTAAGATTATTTTGAGGATTAAACAATTTTAATAAACTATCCTGTGTTGTTATCTTAACAATCTCATTAAAAAAATCAACTTGACTGCCATTTTGACAATCAATCCGATTAATAATTTGTCCATCACGTAAATAAAGAAATTTCTTTGCATAACTGGCAATCATATTATCATGAGTTACTAAGATAATTGAGGTTCCTTGTTGATTCAGTTCTCTTAAGATTTCTAGTACTTCATGTGAATTTTTAGAATCCAGATTCCCTGTTGGTTCATCACAAACAACAATTTTTGGCTTCGTTACTATTGCTCTAGCAATAGCAACACGCTGCCGTTCTCCACCAGAACATTCATTTGGCTTTTTATATAGAGTATGGCTAATATTTAAGCGTTCACCAATCTCATTAACGCGTTCCTTAATTTCTTGTGGAGAAACTTCATTTAAAATCAAAGGTGTAGCAATATTGTCAAAAACAGATAATGATGGAACTAAATTGTGATTTTGAAAAATGAATCCCAAATATCGATTACGATAGTCACTTAGTTCAGCATCATTCATCTCACCGACAAAACGATTAAATATTTTAACTGCTCCACTACTTACTTCATCTAATGTTGATAAACAATTTAATAATGTTGATTTTCCGGAACCACTTGGCCCCATAACACTAATAAAATCCCCTTCCTCTAAGATGAAATCGACATTTCGCAATGCATAAAAATTAGCGCCACGTTTTAATAAAATATCCTGATCATATATTTTACTAATATTATTCGCCGTGATTAAGATATCTGACATCATCGTACACCTCCTTGATTAATTTACGATAACTGACGATCATATATATTGACATAAATGTATATAAAATAATATAAATTGCAATCATTGTGATAAAAGTATTGTAAGTAATCATATTAACTAAATAACTTTGATATAATAAGGATCCATACATAACAATTGGGAATATCACAATTAAAATAATAAACAGCATCATCTCTTGGTAATGAATCTTAAAAATACTTTTTTTGTTGTAACCTAAAGCCCGCATTGTTGCAATTACTGAAGCTCGGGTTGGCAAATAGATCATAAAGCGAATAATAAAACAAAGGAACATTGACGCCATTAATGCAAAAAAACTCATCATCATTGCATTTTGCACGTCAATCGAAACTGACTGCAAGAATAAGAAACTAATAATTATTGGTACAACAACAGCTGAAATATTGATCATTGCTGTCATTACGTCAGTAAGATCTTTTAGATTACTAAGTGATATGATCCAGTTCTTTGATTTTAGTAAGACTTTATTATGCAATAAGTCAAATAATAAAGGAAATGTATTATCAATGATGAGGACCTCACCTAATAATGAAAAAGCAAAATAAGTAGGTAAATTATTATTTTCAATTGATCTTAACATTGGCGTAAAACCTATATATATTAGTAATATTCCTAGTATTGTTGATAATATTTTTCCTTTTGGAAGCATATCAATAGTTTTTGGCTTTTCCCCCTTTAAAGCTAAACCACTTGACATTAATTTAAATGGATTAAAATTAGTTGTTTTTCGTGGCACATGATTCATATAGCCAGCAATATCAGTTTTGATCCTCATAAATTTTCCCATATCAATAACGACCACATAGATCATTTTTGTTAAGAATAAAGCGCCATAAATAATTAAAATATTCGTTAGGTCAACTGTAATCACAGCATCATAAATAGCACTATACATATAAACCCAACCCCAGCCAATTAAAAATCCAAGCGCATAGGAAATTAGAAATAGCAATCCAAATTGAATTAAAATATAGCGAATTATCTGCTTCATATTTCGACCACAAAGCAGTAATAATGAAAACTCCTCGTTTTTATTATTAATAATGTAATTATTCACAAACAAGGTCAATGCAAATGCAATCATGATTACAATTCCCGTGACTAACTGCAGAATATAGCCATTTGCAAAATCCACTTCAATATTACTAGTTGAATACATCACAACCGAAATGAATTCGAATGATGATAACAGTGATAAAACTGCTAATATCCCTAAATACAGTTTTTTCTGCCCGGAAATAATTTTTTTAATAAATGTAATCATTTCCAAATCCTCCCTTCACTAAATTCTTTATCTACTTTAAGTATACGCTTACATTTTTTAAATTACAAATATTATTATAATTATTTTTAAGTGAATAACTATTATTTATATTAATCATATGTAAAAAAAGTAATTAAATTCATCTTTTAATAAAACAGCCCCTACAAATGATACATATCATTCATATGGGCTAACTATTTTTATCAATCAATTTTTCATATTCATTTATAGGCATTGGTTTATAGTACACATATCCCTGAACCAAATCACATCCTACTTCACGCAAAAATTCTACCTGCGAAACTTGTTCTACACCTTCAGCAACCGTTTTAATTCCTAAATTATTGACCATCTTAATAATATCTTTAATAATTAATTTAACTTTATCCGGATTATCTGAATCTTCAAAAAAAGCACTATCCAACTTTAAAACATCTATTGGTAGATCTTTCAATAAATTTAATGAAGAATACGCTTTTCCAAAATCATCCATAGAACAAATAAAACCATAATTTCTTAAATCATTAATAATTTTAATTAGTAAATCTGTTCTTTCAAAAGCAACACTTTCAGTGAATTCTATCTCAATCATTCGATCGGGAATACCAAATTCTTGTTTTATTTGGTAATACTCATTCACAAATTTAGAATTGTAAAACTGCACTTTAGATACATTAACCGAAACAGGATAACATGGTAACTCTTCATCAATTCGTTTTCTAATCCAGCTACAAACTTCACGATATACATATTTATCTATCTCCTTAATATGCATATTTTTTTCAAAAATAGGGATGAACAGATCGGGATAAATCAATCTATCTTCACTCTTCCAGCGAACTAATGCTTCTGCACATGCGATTTTACCAGTTTTAATATTGACTTTAGGTTGCAAATATACAAGAAATTCTTGATTGTCTAAAGCTGTTTGCATCCTATTTTCAATCATTTTCTCCATATGCAATTTATTTCTAATTGCTTCAGTATAAAAAGCATAGTGTTCTTCAGAAGTTCTTTTTATAGTATCTTGAGCAAAAATAGCACGATCAATGTACTCATCGATAGTAAGTTTTTCAATAACATCTTCATAACAGCAAATACCACAACAAAGCCTGATTTGATAACCATTCTTTGCTTTCTTTACATAATCAATCAAAATTTGATCAATTTCTATTTGTTTTTGTTTTAACATTTCTTTACTCTCATAATGACGCAATATAATAAAACTATCAGCATTATTTCGAGCAAAAGTTTCATTTTTATCAATACTATTTGCTAATACAGCTGCATACTTTTTTAATATTTTATCACCAAATTGATATCCAAAGACATCATTAATATACTTAAAATGCTCTATATCAATATACAAAAAAGCAAATTGACCTTTTGTTTTCTTAATAATATTTCTTGCCTCTAAAACAAATTTAAGTCGATTATTTACCCCGGTCAAGTTATCACGGTAAGCTACGATACTTAAAGTATTATTTTTGCGTTGCAATGTTATCATGCTTCGTAAATAAAAAATAATTATTATAGACCATGTCACTAATGAAATTCCTGATAAAATCATCAACATCATTAATAGATAATTACTTTGTGTCGTAGTATAATAGTCAACTGCAAAGACAGTATCGTTTGCTATCTCAAATAAATCTTCACTATCACTAAGCAGTTTCTCATGACCATTTCCTTCGCGTACTAGAACTATATCCATTTGGATTGCTTCCCAAATATTTTTTAATTTATTTAAATCTGTCCGGTAATCTTCATCATCAAGATTAATTAGACTATATTTACCAACTCCCATATCTAACTCTGTAAGAATCTCATCAATATAATCTTTTAATTCGTCATTTGGCTGATCAGTTAATTCTAATTTGACCAAACGCTGGCTCGCACCACGAACAATCCCAACATAATTAATCAATGTCCCATAATCACGAATTTTATATAAAGTGTGAACTGATATTGAGCATAATAGTATTAATGTTAATAAAAAAGCGGGTAACCCCAATCTCTTTAGTCTCATCTCTATCACACCCTATCACCTTAATGATATGCTAATCATTAGGATAAAACAAGCAAATGCCCTCATTTTTACATTTTTTGTAAAACGCTTACATTTTTATCAAGTGATTTACACAAGAAAAGATTTAAATATCAAATTTTTACTTTTATAATACAATTAACATATATGTTTAAAACAACTAGTTGCAAAATATGATTGAATGGAGAATATCATGAAAACAAGAAACTTAATCGCAACATCATCATTAGCACTTACAATGATGCTAGGAATAGTTGCCACCCCTTTATCAGCACAACAAACATACACACCCGGTGTGACGGTAGAGAAAAATACTAATCCAGAATGGGAAGCAGACTATACAGCAACCTTCATTTACAAAGATAAAGATGCGCGTGATGCAACAAATGTTAGCGTAAGCGGTGGTTTCCAATTTTATAAACCCGAAGAAGTACAGTCATTTGCAAATACTGGTGACGGGGCTAATATCCCATGTTATAATGCTTATCAATATCAAGATGGAATGTTCGCTGGAGGGTACAATCTTAATGGTGATGCCGCAAATTATTCAATGACTGAAATTGAAGATGAAATCTTTGAGGTAACGATCCCTTTACCTGCAAATGAATACTTTTATGCTTTCAATATTGAATATTCAGATGGCAGTAGTGAAACTAATGTCAAAGATCCTGCTAATCCCGCACTTGCTAATGATGGTTCAGATGCTGGATGGAGCCTATTTTATGTAGGTAATGGTGAGACTAAAGGACAAGAATATATCAACCCTCGTACCGATGGTAAAACAGGTACTTACTCATTTGTCAATTATTTAGCTGAAGATGGAACTACTCAACCTTTAGGAATCTATCTACCGAATGGTTATGATGCTAATAAAACATATAAAACAATCTATGTTTCTCACGGTGGCGGGGGTAATGAGGTAGAATGGATGACTATTGGTGCAGTTCCAAATATCATGGATAATTTAATTGCTGATAGTTTAACTAAAGAAGCAATTGTTGTTACAATGGATAATACATACTTCAATTGGGACTATGATCGTATTATTAATAACCTATTTAATAATATTTTGCCTTATATCGAAACACATTACAATGTATCAAAAGAAGTAAACGATCGGGCATTTTGTGGATTATCAATGGGATCTATGACAACTACGACTTTATACCAGACCCATCCTGATCAATTTGGATATTTTGGCTGCTTTTCAGGAGCTAATGTTCCAGTTGATGTAAGTAAAGTTGCACATCTTGATCAACCAAACTTATATATTACTGCTGGCTGCATCGATATGGCCTTAATGAATGATAGTTATAATACTGCGAGCGATCGTACTACAACTGGATTCGTAGATAAGCTAAATACATTAAATCTAACCAATTACAAATTAGAAATTTTAAATGGTGCTCATGACTGGTACGTTTGGCGTGAATCGTTCACTAACTTTGTAAAAGATCACTTGTGGACTAAAGATGTTAAGATAGAAACACCTAGTGAAACTCCTGTTATTAAACCAGAAACACCTGCTTCATCAACAAATACTACTACTGCACCTAAAACAGGTGACGATTTAAATCTTGCTGTTGCTGGATTATTTATCATCATCTCAGTGACAACTGGTGTAGTTATAAAAAAACATTACTAAATACAATAAAAATCGTAAGTTCATGATATCTCTTAACAAAGAAGATATCAAACTTACGATTTTTTTATTACTCGTACTTTATAAATTAATTCAGAAATAATTTGACTTAAATAAAATAACGAATAATAGCCATCATTAATTGATTTAGGAATGCCATATTGATAAATATAATCAAATATTTTCTGCTCAGCTAAATCATCTTGAGCAAAAACAACAAGTTTTAAATTCTTCTGACTAGCTTTCTCTACTACTCGTTTTTGAATTTCACTATAAAAATCATTGGACACATTTAACAAAACCAAAGTATCTCCATCTTTAAAAAAATCACTATGAATATCTTGAAATTCCTGTAAATCAAATAAATATGCAGGAACTTCATTCGCCACCAAATCTAACTGCACAGTATAAAAGTCAATCATTTCATGAGTATCACCAATAAATGTAACACTACGGCTATTAAGCAATAATTTGGTTATAGCAACAAGTTTTTCCATGTCCAAATTAAGTTTTGTCTGACGAAGATTGCTGATAGCTTCAACATATAAAGAATCAGCTAAATTATCCAATGATGTACGCATAAACTGCTGCATATTAGATACCGTTCTTACCATATTTAAATTACGAATAAAATAGTCTAAACCATCTTTAAAATCCTGGAAAGAACTGTATCCTATCTTTTGAACAAAGCGACTAACCGAAGCAATAGAAATATTTGCTTCTTGAGCAATCTGCTCTAATGAAACGGTTTTAATATCACCAATATGTTCAATGATAATTCTAGCAATATTATATTCATTAGTATTAGAAAGATTTTCATTACAATATCTAAAAAAATTAAATCCCAACTGCTCGTGTCTCTTCATAAATTCCCTCCATTTTTTATATTATATCAATTAAATATCTTAATTAAAAGGAATTCTCTTTAAATGTCTAGACACATAAAAATAACCGGGACCGGTTATTTTTATAAAGACATACTTTTACGGTCAAAAATTATTCCACCTACCCCATAACAAACAATCATTACTACAAGTAATCCTCCTAACATTAAATAACCTTCATTATTACCGTTAATCAATTTTTGAGGATCAAATAAAGTTAATAATGTTGCAAATTTAAGTCCTTCCATACTTCCTTGCATATTCGAAAGCATTTGAATCATAATAAAAACTATCGGGATTCCCGCTCCAAATAACGATGCTAAGCGGTACTCATTAAAAATACAAGAACACATATAACAAATTCCTGTTAATGTTAACTGTAAAATGAAAACTCCTAAATTTAAAACCAAATAAGCTCCAATATCCAAATCACCAGGAAACATCAAAGCACTACATCCAAGCCCTAAACCTGTACAAAAAGCAATTAAAACAAATAAGTTTGTTATGATAACCAGCATTTGTGTAAACCACACAGATCTACGTTCAACGCCACTACATAATAAATAACTCATCACACCATTATCAACTTTTCGAACAACTAAACGTAATGCTAGTAAAATTCCAAAAATCAAAGGAAAAACAATCATGATTAAACCATATAAATAAGTAGAGAGAAAATCAATCAGTGTTGTCGGGGTACCACTCATTCCTACCATTGCCATTATTTCAGGCATACTTTTAGCAAATGTTTCTAGCGCTGTTCCTAGCTTAGGATCATACATTGCTAACATGATCGTTGTATACATTGTCAAAATCAAACAAAAAATAACTAGTATCTTATAATTAGATTTCCATTCTAATTTAAATAGCGCTTTATTGAACATGTTGATTTCCTCCATAAAATTGCATAAAAATTTCTTCTAAACTTTGGTGTGCAATATCAAAATTCATTAATTCGTAGTTATTTAAACAACTGATCAATTCATTAATTTCATGCTTTATTACAACCTCAACAACATTATCATCAGCATTTCTAATTGTAAAAGATTCTTTTTGAAATTTGTAAGCATCTTGATGATTTTTAAATGTTATTATATATATCTTTTGTTTCGATTTCTTTAATGTGTCAATATCCTCAATACTCACCATTCGTCCTTGACGAATAATTCCTACCCGATCACATGTTTTCTCTACTTCTTCAAACATATGTGAGGACATCAAAATAGTCTTACCACGCTTCTTTTCTTCAATAATTAAATTAATAAACTCACTTTGCATTAAAGGATCAAGTCCACTAGTTGGTTCATCTAAAATAAAAACAGCTGGATCATGCATAAAAGCTACTACCAAACCTATCTTTTGTTTCATCCCTTTTGACATCTTTTTGATTTTTACATGAGGATCAAGATCAAAGCGTTCAATTATTTCTTCAGCACGCCCCAAATCCTTCATTCCCCGATACTCAGCCATAAATTTAATAAACTGAATTCCAGTAACCTCCTCCATTAAATTAATTTCTCCTGGAATATAACCAATCTTCTTTTGAATCTCTGCAATTTTCTTACTACAATCCATCCCTTCAATTAAACAGGTTCCTTCTTTAGGAATAATAAACCCTAACAAATGTCTAATTGTTGTAGTTTTTCCAGCACCATTCGGAGCGAATGAATTAGACCACTACATAGAGAATACAAAAAAAGACGGCTATATTAGGCCGTCTTTACGTTTAACTCTACAATCTCCTCAAGTGATTCTAAAATAATGTCATTTGTTTTAGTTACTAATGATAGTACTTTTGTAAGATTAGACGTGTCTCCACTGTCTATAATTTCACTGATCTCTTTTGCAGTTATAAATAATACATTGTGAGCGTGAGTTAGTTCTGTTTCCATTTCTTGTAATTTTGTTTTTTTCATATTACTATATCCTCCGTATATTATTAGTTAAAAATTGCTAGTATTAAGTTTTGTTAATAAATTCCATTTTTACAATTAGGTTAATCGTCAATATCACTGCAGGTATTTATGACCTGTTTGTTATAACACTACCATAGCGTCCCTGGAATATATCCAACCTCGTCACTGTTTTCATACGTGATACAAAAGCCTGGCGTGTTCTTGGAATAACTCCCCGACCATTGCAGAACGCTACATATCTTTGGTAAACCTCTTTAGTTAATTCCCCGCTTTCTACTTTGTACGTCTTTAAAAAAGCGTCTATTGTCTTGTAACGGTCCTCCGAATAGCGAAAATCTTTGTTTTTGAGCACTTTTACAGTTTCTTGGTTATTTTGTACGGGTTTAGCCTTTTGAGGCTCTACGGGGCTATTTTGGGGCGTATGAGGTATCGCGTATAAATCTCTAATTAAATCGATTTGCTCAACCATGGTACAGTTGGAAATGATCTGAGCTAATCTTTCAGTCGGGTTATCGGCCGGCTTGGATCCGTTTACCGAATAAGATCCCGTTTTACGTATTTGTGGGATAACATCATTTGCAACCCAAATTTGAAAATCTTTAGCGGTTGCATTGTTTGCTTTCATTGCTAATAGATAAAATACCGATTCGGGGATAAAATCACCTTTCGCCACTTGTGGCGAAATACCAAACTCGTTTAAATATTTGTTTATTCTGGCCCACCTAACTTTTTCTAGTTGAGCGCCACTTGTGGCGCTTTTAGATTTATCTACGAATCCTAACCCTCTAGCGCAATCCTCCGCGCTTACTGATATACTGCCGTCGTCGTTATAAATCGCTCTAACTGATAAATTTAATTTTTCATTTTTAAATAATTGTAATTCGTTCATTTTTCTTTCTTCTGTCTTTCTAGGATATTTAAAGGTTGATCCTGAGCCTAATCTAATTTAATAGGTGTATCACCTCCATTAAAATTTACATTTATTTCCTTTTGTTTACATTTTGATTTTAACGTATTCCGTTAATATTGTCAACTATTAATTAACGATTATCGTTAATTAATAGTTGTTTATGGTTAAATAATTAATAATTTTAACTTGACTTGTTGCATTATGCGACATTATAATAGTTGTAGGAGGTGATTAAACTTGATAAAAGATAAAATAAAAGCGTTATTAAAAACAAAAGGGAAAACCACTCAAGACGGAGCTAATGCTCTAAATATGCCGTATCATTCTTATGCTAATAAAATTAATCAACGTGGATTTAAAACAGAAGAATTAATTAAGTTAGCCGATCTTACGGGAACTCAACTCGCTTTTATTGATACAGACTATAAGCCGGTTGTCATGTTCGATATGAGCGATTTAAACGAAAAAAGCGAGGAGACCTAATGGTTCCCTTGCTTTTTTGTTGCCCTCCGTATCATATTTGATATAATCAAATTGTAAAATTTTAGGAGGAGCATACATGAAATTTAAAGAACTTATATCAATTTATAAGCCCGACGTTTTAAAGACTAAATTTAAATCAGCAAATATTTTTATAAAAATATTAGTAATTTTAATAGCGCCAGTTTTAGGGTTACTCGCGTTTTTAATATTTTCCCCTATACTTATTACAGTTGGGTTATGGAAATTGTTAAAATGGGTGTGCATTAGGTTAGTGACTATCCGACGTGAAAAGGAACAACAACGAATCGAACAAGAGCAACAACAAATCGAGCAAGAACGACAACGAATCGAGCAAGAGCGAAAACAAAAAGAACTCGAGGAGGAAAACGCTCGTAAGCTTAAAGAACAACAAGAGCTATACGAACGTGCGAGAATTGAGCGTGAGAAAAAATTAAAAGAAGAGCAAGAAATGTATAATATTAAAAATTATAAAGTAGCTGGCATCATCTATCACATGGACGCAGTTATGGAGTTAGCGATTGAAAATGATATGTACGATATAAGTAAAAAGGAATTAATCGAATCATACGAGGAACTTTGCGAGTCATCAGATATATATGAATACGAGTTTTATGTTACTGATACTCAACTCATTCCAGAACCCGACAATCCTCATGATCCTAACGCTATTAAAGTTGTCGCGGACGATCAGCATATCGGTTATATAAAGGCCGGATCTTGTCGTCACTTACTAAAGGTTATAAATGAGGGTAGGCTCGGACCTATCGAATGTCGTATATATGGCGGACCTTATAAATATTTAGACTTAGATTTTGACGAAACAACCGGAGAAGAGATATATACAGTAATAAACGAGGAGGGTGATTTCAAAGCGAAATTAACTATAAAAGAAAAAAAGAAGTAGGATCTTATATCCTACTCTTTTCCAGTTCCTCCAGTGTTCTCCCCAGCTCCCTCATAATCAAATACAACTGAGCTTTGACACAACACCATATCGAATAGTCAATATCTCTACAGTTTGTCTGTGATAAATTCTCTTCAAGATTCATAATGACCTGGTTCACGTTAGCGATAGAAATTATCGCTTTAGATATTTTATCGTCCATATTTTCACCCCGGAGGTAGTATCACCGGTTTTTTTTAACATATGTAAAAAGACCCGCTTAATTTGCAGATCTTATTTTACAACTTTTAAATTTTTATATTTTGCAACATAACATAAATATTGACTATTATTCCCAGTCTTAATAGGTTCACCACGTGCGTCAATATACAGATCAAAACCATTTGATTCATAAAACTGTCTAACTTTCGGTATATCTTTACACTCGAGATATACTAATTCTACACCTATAGCCTGGTAGACTGTCTCAATAGTATCTAACGCGCATGATAACAAATCTTCACCGTTTATAGTGCAATTCAAACCATTAGTATAGTTTTTACCTAACTGTCCGATAAGTACTGCTGAAATAGCCGATTTGTTGGTTCTTCCCTCGGTAATACTTTTTCTTTTACTGTTACTAAGTTCATCGGAAATAATGAAGGGATTGTTAGCCAAAGAAAAATACCCACAAAGATAAAATTTATCAGATTCAAAAAATCCAACTAAATACGTTCTACTACTGTAATAATCTGCTCTTTGAAATGGTACCGCTTTTTGATGTAGAAATTTTTCTATATCATCGTCTAAAGGACAAGAAAAATCGGAGATAAGTTTAATAAATTCTTTTTCTCCGATTGATTCTAAAATATCATTTAGACTTAAAACTATAAAATCAGATTTTTTTGTCTGTTCCATTTCCAAAATACTTTAAAATTTCATCTTTGGATAACATCGCGAATGTCTTTTTACAATTTATGACCGTTGTTTTTTTGCTTTGCAAAATACTACTCATACATTTCTCAGATCTACGGTCAACTGTAAAAGTTTTCGCATAACTTTCAGTAGCCATAGTTTCACCTCCTAACGTATATTGTTACAAATAATATGTAAAATATATGTCTTTCACTGTCATTATAGCATATTTTATTAAATATACCATAAAATGTTAAACTTTTTTCGCTCTCAGCAACAAAAAAAGGACGAGGTAATCAATCCCCGTCCTTTTGATCTACTCTGTATATTCTGTTTGTACTGACTTTATAGGTTTCTCCTACCTTTTTGCATATAATGGCCCATTCTTCATAACACTGTATTAGTGTATATATTCCACCTGGAACCGCCTCACCCGTTTCTATATCCAGTGTATAAGGTTTTACTACTACTTTACAGTTCATATTTAAACTTGTGAATTAAGCCATTTTTGAAATGCCTTAACCATTGTACTAGGCTTATCGCATACGCCGTCTGCCGGTGTACCGAAATATCGTTGCATGGCTTTAATAGTGCCTGGTCCGATATGCCCGTCTTGCGCTACTCCTACTTTTGCTTGAATGGCTTTAATTAATGAGCTGCTGCCGTTCGGTTTATCTTTCCACTCGAACGTACTCGATAACAGTCCTTTATTTTTGCTTGCGTAGCATTTAAACTGATTAGACACCTTACCGTCTACCGGTGTACCAAAAACGCGTTGAGCTAGTCTAGTTGTAGCTGGTCCCCATTCACCGTCAACCGTAATAGTGTTAGTGTGATTTGGTTCTGCAGATCCGCTCAACACTTCGCGAATATCTCCGTCATTTACCCAGCAAAGGCCGTTATCCAGTAAATAAGGGTTTTTAGCTCCTTTTACAATTTTGGTAATGGTTCCGTTGTCTTTTGACATTTTACCGGCTAAAATCGCCTCACTGTTAGGAGCCGTAGAAGATTTATAACAAGTACTGAATCTTACTTTTTGACCTACAGAGTACGTAGAAGATCCACCAGGAGAAACAGTCGGCTCACCTTGATAGTTCGGTTTACCGTATCCTCTGATACTAGCTGATCCAACACTAATAGTTCTTCGCTCGACGGCGTCGTTTTTATTCCCCTCAATAACCGTAATTGTTGACCCCGATACTTTTTCGACGATTCCGACGTGTTCCGGCCACCCGTCTTTTTTATCCCAGTCGTACATAATGATGTAACCTGGTTTTGGTGTGATGTCGTCGTTTTCCTCCCAAATACCTTTAGCTTTCATCAATTCGATCATTTGCCCGCAACTACATTCAGTTGGAATAATATCGGTTGCCCCGCATTTGATAGCGCAGGCACTAATAAAAGTAGCGCACCAGTTATCAGAGTATTTAACTTTATAATTTCGCGCCAAGGGTTTATGAGCGTTATAGACATCAATAATCTTTTTATGGGATCCGTTGCTTTCTTTGCACCCGATCCATGCTCTAGCTTGATTTAACATCGCGTTTACTGTTGTACTCATACTTTAATATCCTCTCTTTCATTTAATTAAAAAAGAGCAGTCCATTAGACTACTCTTAAATGATTTTCAACCGTTGAATTTCCTTATCCATAGCGGTAATCATACCGTTACCGCCTAGATTGTGGTAGGCCGTATACATCATGTTCCAATTACTCAGGGCGTAAGACGGTATCCCACCTAGAGCCATGTAATGATCGTGATACTCGATCAGTTTAACCCTTAACAGACACAAGACACCCTCAGAGATTGACTCCTCTCTCTTCAAATTCTCGTCGCGTCTGCGGTCTCTCATGGCCCGGTTTTCTCTCATTAAATTAGTAATGATAAATACCAATACGCCCGACGTTATCGTCGAGATAATCGATAAAACAACACTAATCATTTGATCCTCCTACTCTGGTTGACTGTAAGTAATTGCTCTATTACTGTCCTTGATCCCTCTAGTAGTTGGATCGTTGACCGCGTTCCATACTGACACGATCACTAGAGACAGTACATAAGGGTTAGAAACGGCATTTAAAAGCAGTTTCCCTAATGCTCCCCATGTTGTAAGGTCCTGAGCAGTTAGCCCCGCATACGCCAAAATAGGCGTTAAAATCGCTAATACTAACTGAGCGATAAAAACTGGGTTTTTAATACGTACTTTGAAGTTAATCATTCAAAATCATTCCTTTCACTTTAAATATTATAGGAAACCGAAAAAATAAGTCTTGAGGCGGTTGAAACTGCCCCATATTCGGTGGTCCCGTATCTTGCTACCATGATCTCCCCGGTTGTCGTTACAGTACACTCCCAGGTTGCTTTATTTGATCCAATGCAAAGAAAAACCCTATCCGTATTCGGTCTAAGGTTTGGAGGGATCCCTCGCGCCATGGTTACACGAGTTGCCGACGCCGTATACTGAGTAACGGGAGACAAAGCCCCTTTAATCTCAACATGGCCGGCTATATTTTTAATTTTTGGTTTATTGGTATCGAGATCAGAATACGTCTTGAAAGCTGAATCAATTTCAAGCTCGATCCATTCGCTCTCGAACATTACGTCTTTTCTAAACCTCGCCGGTAGATTTACATCGAACAGATTAGGACTCTCGGCCACTTTACCGAAAGCTATTCCCGTTCCGCTCTCGTGATAATCGATCAGCGTAAAGCCCGTTGGAATATCAACCACGTACTCATCAGACCCGAAATAATCACTTACAGTCAATCTGACTGTATACGGGTTATCAGTATTTAAAAGACCGCTTGAACTTACATAAGTTTTATCTAGTGAATACTCCGCACCTGATCCAATTAAAGACCACTGCGTCGTACCCTGAATACGATACTCTATTTTATAAGACTTATCATTTAAGTTATTCAGCGACGCAATATTAAAGCGTATGAGGGCTTTTAGATATGTACCCTCATTATCCTCTAAACCGCTTGAATTCGCTCGTCCTGGGCTAAATAATTCGATTTTAGGGCTATTATAGGCTAACACATCGACCGTTTTAGTAACGCTCGCCGTTCTGTTCCGTGAATCTGTAACTTTTATCACAATATTTACGGACCCGCTATCACTTAAAAACTCGCTTGTAAAATCAGCTTTGTTATAAGTGATATTTAAGATCCTGGTTTCATATTTTTTGATTGTAGATCCGTAAACGCCTTTAGCCTCAATATTTATATTTAATTTTGATTTGCCTTGAATATAAGCCTTGAACTTTTGAGCTAGTCCGCTGACACTCTCGCCTATAGTTACACTCTCAATAACCGGTATATCTTTTTCATTAGCGCTAATTGTCAAGTTTACTGATTTGGATCCTATCAGTTTATCGCCGTTGTAAGTCTTACAAGTAATAACACAGATACCCGATGAACTGTTAGGTATTTGATTTGCTAATGCTCGGGGTATAGTCCACGATCCCGAAGTAGTTAGATCTTTTCCGATTGTTCCGTTTGATTTCCCGAAAGAATATGTAACGGTGTGAGTAAACACCGAACTGGCTCTATTCAATCCAATTTTAACGGTATCCCCCGTTTTTACACCGGTAGACGGTGAGACAGTCGGAGTCGTAGCTCGCGGAATATTATCAAGGGTTTGTTTACCGCTTAATGAAATACTCGCTACCTGGGTACCCGAAATATTAACGGCTATATAGAACACGGCATCAACTGAAAAACTTTTGTATCCGTCCGGCTCGTGGGCTATCTCCATACTTCCGCTCGCGATAACTGCTGAGTGCTGAGATCCGTCGCCCCAGTCTATATTGTTCGTATAGACCCCGCTTTTATCGGATCCGTTTATTGTCAACGTGTAAGGCTTATCCGCGCTGAATGTAAGGGAGTTGATTCTATTAAGTTTCATCGTCCACGAGATTATAGACGTATTTTTTTCAATATTCGTTGCCGTTCTGTTCCATTCGAATGTTAACCACAGATCTTTAACCTTTGGTCCTACAATAGTTCCGTTTATAGCCATTATTTCACCACCTTGGTAAACGAAAGATTACCGTTATCACGAGGAATAAAAGCGAATTTACCAATCTTTAACGATCCTAAAAACTCGCCGTCCTCGACATATAATTTACGATCTTTGAAGTACGACACTAGATTATCGTTATCGTAAAAACAGATCTTGTTGTTTTCTATTTTTAATACAATTTTATTTTCACTGGTACCTAAAACAATGTTTCCGTCTATGAAACGAATATATTTAGAAATCATTAAAAACTGCTCTCTAAATTCCGAATCATTCTCATTGACGGTTGTCTCCAGGGTTTTAAACATGAACTCGAAACTATCATTTAACTGTTCGAATACCGTTGAGATCTCTGAAACCAGTTTATCGTTGGTTACATAGTTGCCCGACACCTCGCTAGAGATCGACTCGCCGGTCTGAGTAATCAAAGACCGCATAGTCTCCAGTTCTGAGGCGATAACTGTATTGATCGCGTAACTGTTCTCGATTGTCTCTACACGTTTAATAATAGTGTCATTTTGAGTATTGCTCGATAGACTTTTGTCGGTAAATGTCGAATACGTATAACCTAATGTGATCTTGTCGTTATCCGGCTTTAATAGATCGAGTGTCTGTTTTTTTAATAAAAGTTTGTCATTCAGTCCGTGAGGCTCACTGATGATATTTATATAATCTCCAAGCTCGAAACTATCGATTGATCTATCCATTAAAGCTAGATCGATTGCCTTTACCTCGATAGTAGTATTCTGTTTGATTATATTGTTTAAAGACGCCTGACCTTTTCTTAACAGATTGGCCGGTTCGGTTACATCGTCCCAGGTTTCAACCTTAAAGATCCACCCGTACTTGGCAACTGCGACGGGATCATAAATATAATCGATTCCACCGTTTACAGATTCGATCGTTAATCGTTTCTCTTCTGCCTCCTCGGTTTTTTCTTCTGATTCTGATTTGATTTTAGCTCCCAGTGGAATAATAGCCGTTGCGATATTTTCGGCTGAATTGGTTTTGACGAAGTCTAATAGATTCTCGCCAAAATTAATATTTTGCTGACTCATGTAAGGAAAGTCGGCAAACCAGTTTAATATAGGTTTTTGATTGTCTCCCCTTGTAATATGAAGATAGCCTTCGTGAGTTTTAACAAGGTGGTCCTTAATATTCGTCAACGTATTATCGTAACTGCTATTACTGCGGTTGATGTAGTCGTTATCGTCTTTTACAGTGATTTCACCTATACCGAAATTTTTCACCTCATCAATGCTACTGTTGTGATTTGAAATAAACTGTATAAAGAGTTTTTCGGGTGAACCCGTGAAAGTATAAGGTCTTTGGATTGAATCTAAAAGAAAAGACAGTTCGCCCTCACAAGTGAATGTTTTAGCTTTAAAAAAGCCGATACTATCATTCAGTATCCGGCCTCTAAAAACTATCTTTTCATTTTTGTATACCGTGATGATCGTTTTTAATTTTTGGAGCTTATCATAATACGGGTGATCCTGATAGATTGTAAAAACAAAAGAACCCGATTTATTGACCTCTTTTGTGATCTGTCCCTTAGTGATTATGTAGTCGTCAAGGGTACTGTCGTATATTAGAGTCTCGTCCGCGTAGATTCGATACATTATAAGAACGCCTCCCTATACTTAACCGTTAAGGTCCCTGAACCGCTGACAGTTAGTATCTTGGTTCCGGTTTTAAATCTCAGTGAGGCGATTTTATATGTACCAGTCGTCAAAGCTACGCTAGTTGAATCATATTCAATATTGACTGCTCCCTCGACTACCAACTCCGGTACCACTGTTTTAGCTCCCAAATTAACACAAGGCAATTCTATAGTCTTGGAATCTACGGCTATAGTTCTAATAGTTTCAAGAACGTTATAACGCCATGGATCACACGTCGCCTCGATCGTTAATTCGCAATAGGCGTTTGTATTTTTAACCTTTTCAACACTGCAACGCCCGTAAAAATAACGATGTTTATCATCATCGGTTATAATCATTAATTTTTTACCGTGGACGGCCTTTAAAATATCCATGATGAGATCCTCACGGTCTAAATACGTCCCGTTTGTCATGATGAATTCATACTTTAAAGTACGGTTTTCGTATTTGATTTCTCCGGTTAGGGCGTCTGATAAATCTATATCTCCGTCTCGTCCGTCCACCGAAACATAAGACTCTTTAGGTTTTGGAGGTAGTTGTGATTTGGAATGTAAAATTATATTCCAATCGTTTCCGCTATGAAGTTCTCCGAATTTAATACCTCTGCGATTCATTAGACACCCCTCTCTTTCAAGTCATAATTTAAAGCTAGTCGTTCGTCGATAGGACTAGCAATTTCACCTACCAGTGTACCGGTATCCAGTACGATAGGTCTTTTAGCTAAATCAGCCAGCTTAGGGAAATAGTCTTTAGCTAGATCAACCAGCTCTTTAATATTTTCCACTTGCGCGGTAGGATCCGCAAACGTCGCCTCTAGTCTGCGGTTAATGGTTAAACCGTCCGTATCGCTAAAAGGCAACTGAGCGAATAAATCAGAACCGCTTAGAGCCTCATTCATATGTTTTACGATTTCACTAGCCATAATGCTGGCCCACCCGAGATTACGCTCAAGTGGTACAACGACCTCTTTTCCGGCCTCCCCGATATTTGCTATTGTGTCGCCTAAAACGTAACCACCTTTAGCAAGTCTAGGGAAACGCAATTTATCCATTTTACCGATATTTACTCCGGGAATTTTATTAATAAGACTGATAGCGCCGTTGATTAAATTAATACCCGTGTTAATGGTTCCCTCTATCGAACTGATAACCCCGTTGATCCCGGCTTTTACAGATCCTGAAATAGCATTAGCTATATTAGTACCAATAGCCGAGAACGTATTTTTAATAGTGTTCCATAGTCCGCTAAAGAATGAACCCCATGAACTGAATACGTTTTTAACTGCGGTCCAAGCGCTTGAGAATATGTTACCGAACCATGTACCTACGGCCCCAAAAACGTTTTTAATACCGTCCCAAATTCCTTTAAAGAAGTTAACGGCGTTATCCCATACGTTTTTAATAGCGTCCCATGCTCGGCCAAAATCACCGCTTAAAACGGCTCCTACAACGGCGAATACGGCCTGGATTCCAGCCCATACAAGCGAAAAGAAGTTAACGACGGTATTCCATACGGCTTTAATCGCTTCCCATGCTACAGAGAAAAAGCCACCAAGTACGGCACCCACAACGGAAAAAGTACCGCTGATACTAGCCCATACTACACCGAAGTAACCCGACACGGTGTCCCAAACGGCTTTAATAACCTCCCAGGCGTTTTTAAAGAATCCGCCTAGCGCTGGCGCTACTATCGAGTAAATAGTCTTTATAATTTCCCATACAAGTTCAAAGACTGGAGTTAATGACTCCCAAATGTGAACGATCCCTTCGTAAGCAGTTGTAAAGACATCTACAAAGAAATCAGTAACGGGTGAGAATAACTCTTTGATATATTCCCAGGCTACGGATAGAGCCTCTGTAATGGTGTCCCACGACTCAGATACAAAAGTTGTGATTGTCTCCCAGAGTTCAATCCAAAACTCTCTAAACTCATCAGACGTATTCCATAAATAAATAAAGCCGGCTACCAACCCGCCGATTACACCTATAATCAACATAACCGGATTGACTGAAAACGATAGACCTAACAACTCAAAGGCCTTAGTTACACCTTTAATCAATGTTTCAATAGCTAGGGCGCCCGCTAATATTGTAAACGCAGTACTTAGAGCGATTACCGCCCCGGTTACAATATCCATAACCGCCGGATTTTCTTTTAGATAATCCAGTAAATCTAAAAAAGCGTCTGATAGATCCTCCACAACTGGAAGAATCGCCTCAAGCGCTTTATTTTTCAGTTCTGTAATTGCGGTATTGACCGGCGACATAGCCTCGCCTAGATCAGCTTGTGTATCTTTTAACTCTAACTCGGCCTCGTTTGCGTCCAGTATACTATCGGCCAACTCATCATACTTAGCCCTACTCTCTCCGTACGTTTCATTTAATAATCTTGAGATTAGGTTAGCACGTTCCTTTGTGTCCGATGTTGCACCTAAAGCACTTGAAAACGCGTCCTCCAGCGCCTCACCGTCTTTAGTGGCCTTATTAAAGGCTTTTTGAGCTTTAGTCCCTTTACCTAAAACCGTCTCCCATTTTTCATTGGATAGACTGGCCCAGTTGATCGTATCGGCTAATGTACCCGTAACTTTGGATACATTAATCGATTCTGCGATACTTTCGGTGAGCGATTCAATCGGAATAGAGTCACCGTAAGCCGTCCACGTCGAGATAGCTCCGTCTACCAGTCCCTCGAGGGTTTGAGTTTCAAGGCCTAGTCCCATAAGGTTAGTAATAGCATTAGTAGCCATTTGATCGTCGCCCACGTAAGTATAAAATTCTTTATACTTCTCATTAGCAAACTCCATGGCGTAACCGAATGATGTAGCCGAGCCCTCAAGTTTAGCTTGCATTTGTCTATACTCTTCTGTTGCCTCGACTAGATCAAACAGTGAGCCGATCAAATCACCTATAGCACTTATAGCGCTTTGGATAACACTTGATGTTAAATCAGCTAAAGCACCGCCCATAATGGTAAAGCCGTCTTTAGTATCATCGGCGCTCTGTCCGGTGTCGTCTAAAGCACTGGCTAGGTCTTTAGCCTCTTTTTGTGCGTCGTTTAATTTATCCTTGTTTTGCTGCAAGTCTCCGTTTAATTCGGAAATTTTAGACGCCAGCTCTTTAGCCTCTTCGGACCCTTTACCCTGAGATAAGACTACTTTGGTGTATTCATCGGTTAGATCTTGTAACTCTGATTCTTGTTTAGCAATAGTAGAGGTTAATTCATCAAAATATTTATCCGTCTCACTGGTTTCACTATTCAGCCTCGCCAGTTCGCTAGTGCAGTCGTTTAACTGATTCGTGAAATTACTTAACTTGCTTTCTGCCTCTATAATTTCACGCTGAAACGCTCGATACTGATCGGCTCCGATTTCGTTTTTGTCAAACTGCTCTTGTACCTGATCTTGAGCCTCTTTCAAGATTCTCAGTTCTTCTGACGTAGCCTCGACGCGTTCAGTTAAAAGAGTTTGTTTCTGCGTTAGCAGTTCCACGTTATCCGGATTGAATTTTAATGACTTGTTTACCTTACTCAGCTCGTCACCTAAAGCCTTTGATTTCTTTTTCGAGCTTTCGAGCGCTTTATCAAGTTGTGTTGTAGTACCTCCGATCTCGATTGTAATACCCTTGACCGTAGTTTTAGCCATGTTGTCCCTCCTCTCCGAATTGTTTTCGTAGAGATTTACGATCCGGCTCCGTTTGTTCTAAATAATACGCATTGTCGAGATACTCTCGACCCTTTTCCGTTTTATTCATTTGATAGATAAAAGCGTCACGCTTGTAACGCAAAAAATCTATGTAGTTTAGATTGTCGATCTCTAATATATTTAGTCCCGTATACTGAGCTACTAAATGCTCCCAATACGAGCTTATTTCGTATTTATGTCCCTCACTATCTTCTAAGGGATAGTAAGGGAGTGTTAGTTTTTTTGACTCGTGATACCCTTAATAAAAGCCGTATACGACTCGATAAAGATCATAATGTCCTCAAAGTCCAAAATCTCCTCCAACTGTCCCTTGGTTACTTTGATTCGTCCTTTATTTTGACTCATGATTTCAGCGCAAAGCGAATATAATTCGCTCATGTTGTCCTCTTGATTCTCACTATCTCTCGTAATATTTCTCAAATTAATAAACTTATCCATGACTTTTTTAGTAGGCATACTAATTAATAGTTTAGTTTGAGCCTCATCATTTAAAATCACCGGCATAACTTGCTTTTTTAATGTATTGAAATTTAATGTACTTCCCATTTTAACAACCTCCTATAATTAAAAACCGAGGACTATTTGTCCCCGGTTGATCTAGCTTTCGCAAGCGTATTAATACTCGCGTCTTCCTCAATATATTTAATTAGCGTCCCCTCATTGTCTTGAGCTAGACACTTAAATTCTGCGTCAATTACCGTTTCTTTATCTTTAGCAAATGCTAAACTAAAACCGGCCTGATTTTGCCCTACGATAATAACCCAAATATCGCCGTCGATAGCGTCCTCGTGATGAAATACAATTACATATTTTTCACGTTTCATATTACCGATACCACCGATTTTTACAGTCCTAGTATGTTTTGAGCTATCTTCTGTTACTCGTGCGGTATCGCTCAATTTATTTAGCGTATTACCGTTCCAAGTCATGATACCCGATTTTAACATCGCCTCTTCTTCGGTGATAATGGTTTCTTGAACATATCCAAGATCGTCCTTAGCCTCGTAAAATGTTGGTTTATATTCCAGTGTGGCTCCACCTTGGATATAGCCCAATAGATTTTCGTCTACTGTAAGGGTATTAACTTCCGGTAATTCTCCGTCGAATAATTTCGCGTAAAGTTTACCGGATCCCAACGTAATTTTTTTAACTGCACTTTCAGCCATAATTTAAAATCCTCCTTTTTCTATAAATTCAAATTCATAAATAACCTGGTATAACTGTTCCTCCTGGATCCAGTAACGCTCTTGCTTTTCATATTCGAGACCGTATAGATCAAACTGATTCTCTATATTTTTTTCAGCCTCCAGATCAGGAGTACTCATATATAATTCGATTGTTATATCATGTTCTCTAATGAGATTAATACCGTCCCCGCCTCTAGTGTAATGACTGTCGTTATAGACTGCATACGTACACTGCGGAGGTTTTAAAAAACGGGTTTCCTTGTATGTCTTGTTTAAGACAAACCCGGCACCCGTTAAAATTTTATCAACCATTTTCAATTACCTCCTTGACTTCTTTCAGATACTCCTCAATGATTGGATCACTGGCCTTTTTAATGAAGTGCGTACCTTTTACACGCCCGCCGTCTTTAGTCTGATGTCCGTTCTCGAGCAAGTGGGATAAACGATAATCATCACCTCTGACATACCAAAGATACGAAATTTGACGGGTAGTCTCGCCTAGTTTCTTTGACGCGATATTGCTTTTATAATGCTTTTTACGAGTACCAACCGGTGCCGTATCTTTAGTTTTTTTAACTAACTGCCTCATTTTCTGTTTAGCCGTTTTCTTTACTCCCTCGATTACATGATCTGAGTATATTGTTAATTCCTCTTCGATCGCCTCTGCGATCTGATCGATTTCAATTTTCATTAACACGATACTCCCAGCAGTTTAATAGTCTGGTGTTTTTCCATGAAGTCGTCATAATCGGTAATATTGTAAATGTTACCTCTATAAATCAGCCTATAAAGCTGAGTATTCAAGGCGATAGGCTCCAAGTCCTTAAAATAGCGGACTTCAAAAACTCGATTAGCTTTAGACCTGGACGCCCCGGCATTTAGATACTCGGACCCATTCGATTTATTAACTCTAGCGTGCAGCGGTTTATCGAATAAATTAGTCCACTGCTCCGTAGCCTCATCGATTTTCTGTATAATTATCGGTTTATCATACATCGTTATCGTCCTCTCTCGATTCCAGTCTCAACTGTAAAGAGAAGTCGTCAACCAATCTGCGGACGTTCCCGGATACTTTTTCAGTTATTCCGCGATTGTCGTATAAATCAGAAATAACAATCAAAGCTAGTTCTTTGGCCCGTGGATCATCAAGCGGATAATTTTTACCGATTGACCCCTTTAAGTAGGAATCAGCTACTTTAATCGATCGTTCTATATTTCGCTTTATCATGTCGTCGGCGTAATCGTAACCTAAATAGTCTAGTACGTCCTGAACTGTCGGCATATATCCACCTCCTAAGCGCTCTTAATCTTTTCGATTAACTGAGCGTTTGTTGTTTTGGTATTCACGCCCTCGATACCTTTTTTATTAGCAATATTTAAAAGCTCTTTTTTAGTTAAGTTTTCAAGCTCCAAATCATCGCTAGATTGATCGAGGGACGTTACTCCCCCGCTGAATCTAGCGTACAGTAGAATACTGCTTTATCATCACGTTTAGTTACGTCTTCACGTTCTAGCGCTCTATAGATTGTTAGATCTTCTTCGAAAGCGTTAAGGTTACCCGCTGAGGCAATATTACTAGCGATGATAGACATTTGCTCTCTATCCCAGTAAATTACGCCCTCGTTTAAATCACCAATGATAAATGGAATTTTTGTTGTATCGTTTGGTAAATCAGAATTAGGAATAACTTTAACCGGTACAGTTGTAGCACCCGCGCAAAGTCTCATTTCCATAGGGTTAGCTGGATTTGGTTGTAATAGATATTTACCGTCTGCGTCTTTCAATGTATCCAGATATTGTAGACCGTTATCATTTGTTACAATAACACTAGTAGGCTTGAACGCTTGACCCAAATCAATGTTTAAAATTCCTTTGATAGAATCAATAGGGTTAGTTTTATCGATTACTTTTGTACCAAAAGTTTTGATAATATCGATAATCAATTTATTAGCAGTGACACGAGATTCGTCCCCGATCCATTCAATCAATGTATTAGCGATGTTTGCGTCACTGTCGCTCAACAATTCATTAGTAACCGGGAAATATCCTCCGTATTTATCGATCTCGTAGCTGATTCTCTCAAATCGCGGAGTAGTTCCTCCAGGTACTTTTGATCCTTCACCGACTTTAGTAAATCCAGTTTGTTGTGATCTTTTCTTGAAAGTACGTGACCCTTTGTTTGTTGTTACTTTTTCAACACGAACCAATGACAATAGAGAGAACTTAGATTCTCTATACGTATTAATTTTAGTTTGAATATCTTCAGGTACAGTATATCCGCCGTCTGCCTGAGTTCCCTCATTCATAGATTTACCTCTAAATCCTTTACGAGCCATATCTGCGAACTCTTTAGTCGAATCTTTTTCTTTTGCCTTTTTTTCTTTTTCTTCGATTTGCTCGTCTGTTGGAGCGTTTTTCTCTTTTTCTTGTTCAAATAGGCGTTTTTCTACGTCAAACTCTTTTTGTAGATTATCCACTTCGTCCAATAATTCACTAGCTTTATTAACGTCTTTATTTTCACCCTCAGCCATAAACGCTTTAGCTTGGGCCGTTTTTTCTTCAATCTTAGTTAGAATTTCTCGCATTTTTTTATTCATGTTTAGTTTTCCTCCTCGGTTTCTTTAGATTTTTGAGTAAAAATAAAGGACTCTAGCGACTTAACCCGTAGGTTAACCTCTAAGTCCTTTGTTTCTTCTTTTGTTTCCGGTTTTTCTTCCGGTGTTTCAACCTCTTTTGCTGGTGTAGCCCCATAGTGTTTTACTGTACCGGCTCTAGGTTGAGCTGGAACTGCTACGAGAGACAACTCGTAAGCCTCTTTAACCCCGTCGATAGTCATTAGACAAGTGGTTTTTCCTCCCTCTTTGTCATATTCTCGACCGGGCCAGTGAGGACAGTACGTTTTAGTGTTGTCCGTACCGCAAATACTGCAAATCATTTTTTTAGCTCGTACTCCGGTAGAAACTTCTTTTTTAATACCCGCTTTAATTTCTGCGATAAGATCCTCATTACCCTTAGTTCTAACCATATAGCATTTAGCTATTAAGCTGGTAAATGGTTCACCAGCTTTAGTCAATTTAGCCTCTGTAATGATTTCAGTATCGTAGATCCTAGCGACCTGGTTATCAGCACTGCGACGATGATCCTTAATAACCGGTTTACCAATATAAGATTTTTTCATATCTTTTAATGACTGCAAGTTAAAAGGCTCATAGTTGCGATCGTCCGTCTCGTTATCTCCCATATTGACTTTAAAGGCGAATACTTCGTCCGCAGCCAACGGTGATAATGTAAATTTATTGATCTTTCTCAAATCCTCGTTTGTTACGTCCAGGATCTGCACCTCTGCCGATTTTAAAATCACTCCGTCGTCGAGTTCTTTGTTTCTGTCTTGATCTCGTTCTTGATCCATGTTTTAATCACCTCCCATAATTTCTTGGATTCGTCCGAACCGTTGAGATTCGTATATTGAGACCCGGCTAACTGAACCGGGATACTCGCTCCATTACCTAATAGCTTGTCTCCACCCTCAACGTGACCTAGGTCTAGTTTCGCTCTAGCCTCGTCGGGTGTCATTAAAAAGCTATTGACCGCGGTTGATAAGGTATTAACCTTAGTCGCAAAATCAGCTCTCAAAATAACATCGATGTTAAATTTAAAATGATACCCGCTTTGAATATCATCGCTTGATAGCAATTTATAAGTTAACTCCTCCTCGTACTGCTTTACGATATATAGCAACGTATCAACGTAAAAGCTAAGTTGTTGAGCCTCTGCACTTGCGTATGACGATTTAGTATAATCTCCGATCTGATAAGGTCTAATACCAAAAGCAGACGCAATCTGTAAGCTCGTATACTGTCTAACCTCGATGAACTGGTTATCCGCTAATTTAACGTTTAAAGGTGTTAAATTCGCTCCCAGAGGTACCGGAATAATATTCTCAATCCCTTTACCTTTCAACTTACCTTTAGCGTAGTCCTCAATTCCTTTTACAAAGGTTTTCACGTTATCATCACTTAACGAGCCGGTATACTGTAATACTGCTTTAGCAGTAAAGCCACTATCGTACATTTGATTAATTAATTTTTGAGATTTGGATCCACCGCTAACAGTCATTTTCAACTGGTTTTGTACTGATACACCCTCGATACCGTCAATCATATTTGAAGTTTTAAAGTGTAAGATCTCCTCGGATCCGAATTTATACCGTTTACCGCCATGACTGTAGATATAATAAATATCCGGAATATCACCTAATATCTTCATATCGTCGTACCAAATCTCAATTTCATTGGACGGTAAGATCCATAAACTCAAATCCTGGCCGGCTCCGTCAATTAAGACGTACGCATTACCGAAATGATTGCGATTAAATTCGACCGTACTCCAAAACGTACTACTTGTCATGTATTTATTGGGCCGATCATGTACTATACGGTAAAGTGGGTGATACCTAGCGTTGGTTACGCCCGCTTTATCATCGTATTTCAATAGTTTTAGAGGTAATTTACCAATAGACTCGCATAATACTTTCATACACGCGAAATATGTCGCCTCCGATAACGCCTCTTCCGGAACGTCCCTTATACCTAACGAGGTGAAAAAATCTTCATCACTCATAGCCGATTTATTTCTAACAATATTGAAAGCATATCTAATTCTTTTACTTAGTTTCATTCGTTCACCTCCTCGAGCGTTTTCCAGCCCATAGCCTCTAAGTATCTATCCATTTCCGACGGAATATCCACTACCTCTTTTGTTTTGCATTTCAGCATAACCGCGTGAGCGTCAATACAAGCGTCGACGGGATCAATACGTTTAAATCTCTGTCCGGGTTTTTTATCAACCTTAATCTCATCAAACGAGTTACGGACAACTGACGCATTGATAAAGGACCAGGTTAATAGTTCATTGTTCATGTTGTACTCAAGATTTTCAGATTTGCATAGTAATTGAATGTCTACCGTAGCGTCATTCAAACTCTTACAAGACTGAATAATAATAACGACCGGACACCCGAACGATTCCAGATCTGATAAAATACCGTCGGCATTATGCGGATCGATTCCTATCCCAAGGAACTTGAGATTATATTTCTCTTTTAAATCTCGTAAATGCTTGATAATAAACTTAAAATCATTTTTAAAGTCTCCCGATCCGCCCGTAACCGTGATTAGTTCCATTTGTTCCCATAGATCATAAGGAGCTAAGTCCGTTTCGATATGCTCCTCTAATCGACCTCTCGGCATAAATGAATGTGAATATAAATAATACTTGTCGTTTCCCTCGGGAAATTCTAAAGCAAGGGTTGTTAAATCTCCACCGCTCGATAAGTCAAGACCTACCCAGCACTCACGCCCCTTAAAGTCCTCAAGGGTACGTTTGGACCCGCATTTTTGCCATTTTTCCGAATTGATAAACTGATCGTCTGTATTTTGTACCCACATATTTAAACACTTAGTAAGGAAATCGCGAAGATCAGATCCACCCATATCCTTAGCCGTTTGAGCGTCGGTTTTTAATACTTCCAATTTTTCAGGATCCAGGCATAAAAACGGATTGGCCTTCACCCAGTTTCTCGAATCCCAAATATCATCGGTGGGATCCAAGCAGTAAATATCTACAAAAAAATCCTCAGCGGTTGCTAAACCCTTGAGGATCTTAATACAGTAGTCGTCCATTTCCTTACAAAACGAATTTAATTTATCGCCTCGAGTCGTAATCATTGAGATTAACGCCTCGGGTAAGGATCTTTGACCGTTGTATAATGCTTTATAGATTTTATTGTCTTTGTGTTGATGTACCTCGTCGGCCGAAACGTAAATAGATCTAAATCCGTCGTCTAGACCCGCCTCTTTCGATAGAGCCTCCATAGTGCAGTTGGTATCTATAGCCTCAATTACAGATTTATAATCTTTTACACGGAAATACTCGCCGAGATCCGGATCAATGTTTATGAACTTAGCCATTTCCTCCCAGGCTAGACGAGCTTGTCTTTTCTTGGTTGCCACCGTGAAAAGTTTACCGTACTGATAGCCTCCAAAACCGCCTATATACGTTCCCATGATTCCGTTTTCGAATGTCTTCCCATTCTGTCTCGCCATTGATTTATAACGGCGTCTAAATCTCCGTTTATTGTTTGATACTTTAAACCACCCGAACGTACACCCTAAATCGAAAGCCTGGGAATCTATCAGCTTGACTGGACGAGGTGAATCACCCTCAGCAATAGTAAGAGTTTCCGCATAATCTATAACCTCACGAGCTTTTACCGGATCATAGTAGTATGGGAACTCGTCCGTGCGTTGTTTTTTTAAATCCTCCAAATGCCTCTTACAAGCTAATATATGCAGTTCTCCGGCTATCACTTTACCCGAAACTACTCTTGTCGCATATTCAGTTACACGATCCCAAATAGGAGCATACCCGTTAACCACTGCTATCCGAACCCTTTTCGAATTTCTTAAACTTGTTAGTCTTTTTTACTTCCTCTTTAGCAACTGGAACCACTAACTTACATCGACTCGAGATCGTTAAACCTAAATCAATAGCACTAGATCGACACTGCTTATACGCTCGATCCTGGTTTTTCATGTACTTATCTAAAAGGATCGGATCCGTATAGACGTCCCTTTTTGCTATCTGTTTAGATAATTTAATATATAAATCGAGGGAAACAACATATCTCGCTAATGCGTCTATGTCCGTCTCCCCCATTATCTTTAATTTTTGTAACTGCTCGGAATATTTTTCAAAATCATTTTTTTGTTTTTTAGTAAGATAATCAGGAGCGATAATATTATCGGTAATAGGTTTAACTTCACTATCTCGCCTAGCCTGGATCTCTTCTTTTGTTAGATTCTTTTTTCCTTTAGCTATAACCAGCTCAATAGGTTGCCTCTGTCCCGCCATACTATCACCCCTTTCTTTTAGACATAATAATTTGGATTGTAGCCAAATTTTAAAACGTGGTATCCTCCACGGCTGCGGACAGTTTAAATAACCTATCCAGGTTAAGATTTGTCCTTTTAATCGTCATAGCTTGACAACAAAAAAAGCACCCATATTAAATGAGCGCCTTATTATTTAATCAATTCTTCATGTCCTAATTCGATTAAAATTCGCTTAACTTCCGCTTTTAACGCTTGAGGTACTTTGTCATAAGTTAATTTATCATCTAAAATACGATATACTAAAAAGTTAGCCATTTTACTCACCACCCATCATCATTAAAATTAAATCTTGAACCGCTTGTGCGGTTACTTCTTGTTCTCGTTTTAATATTTCTAATTCACTTGGTTTATTCAATTCTTCAAGTTCTTCAGAAGTATAAGGAATATAAACATAAATATCTTCATATTCGTCATACTCTTCTTTAGGGGCTTGATAAGGAACGTCAATAACTTTTGATACATCTTTACCACCATTCGGATATTCCGCAATAGTTTCGTAGTGCCATTGTTCCTTAATTTCTTCTACAGCTTCGTGATGTCTAATAAATAATTTATCTAGTTTCAAGTGTCCTTTATTTAAATCATATTCTTTTAATTCCTGTGTTTTATCTTCATTAAAAACTCTCATATTTGCTCTCCTTTAAGAAACACGTTTCCACATATAACAGGTTATATATGGTTGTACGGTTGTAGCAGGATTACCATCAGATTTAACAACCCTAGTAGTATTACTTGCTCCTTGCGGTTTAGCCCCTGCGCTAGCGTCAATTACCATATCATAAGAACCGTAGCCCGATACAACGGGTTCACTGTCATAACCTATCGTATTAACATTTCCCGCAACTGCACCGATTAATGCCCTCAATTCATAATTTTTATTTCCGCCCATTTTTTCAACGGTATTAAAATCAGTATCGCTTGAATTAATACCAATAGGTACTCTTCCACTTCCCCACTGTGTCCATGTACCACCAAATAAAGACGCGGGCGAAGTTGAACTCACACTCATATAAATAGCGCCAACGGGATATGCGGTTAGTTTATCTGCATTTACTTGATTTTCTAAACTAGTAACCCTTGTTTCAATTTTAGTCGCTCTAGTATCTACTAATTTCTTTACGTGTGACCAAAGGCGACTCAATCCCGTTTCTTCTAAGAATTTGTTATTCGCCATTAATTACACCACCTTAAACGCAAATCGCATCAATTTCTGATGTAGTCAATGCCACCATATCGGTTTTTTTCATATATCCCGATAAGTCAATTTGTTTTGTTCCCAATTGTTCCCATTTTGAATTAACCCAAATGAATTCGTCATAAATGTTTTGTTCACTACCGCTATTTGCTTTCAAATAAATAGTGTCGCTCTTACCCGTTTGAGGTAAGGCATCAACAACTGAATATTTGAATCCGCTAGCAATACCCTCTATCGCTTTGGTAATAGCACTTGATACTTGAGAAGCCGTTTGAAAACCACTGTCATTAGTTACTTGTGACACTTTTGTCGGAACTGTTACATTAACCCCTTTTGTCGTTACGGGTAACGCACTACCGTTGACAGATACCTTTTCAATAACATTGACTTGCGCTCCTGTTGCAATACCACTTAATTTTTGTTTTTCTGTGGTTGTATAATCGTTTGTCGATAAAACCTTGTTACCATCTTTCAATACAAATTTTTCTTTAATTTTGCCCCATAGCGTTCCAACACCCGCTTGGTCTAAAAACTTTGCCATATTCTCACTCTCCTATACTAATATTTTATTAAGTTCATCTTGTGTGATTGATTCTACGTTATAATCATCATAAATTGGGTCATAGTTCCCTTCACATATTTGGTCAACGTCTTCGACAGTCATGAAATTTGCTGAAATAACTTTCAATTCTTCATAATACTCTTGAAATGTCTGTTCCATCTGTTCTTTAAAATCTTCTTGACCTTGTGACATTTCTTCGGCTAATTTTCGTATGTTTCCCAATTCGCTTAATATTTGTTGCCAAATGTCAGGACTTGGTTCGGGCGCGGTTCCCGTTGTAATAATACCGGCACCAATACAATAAGAAACTATTTCACTAGTATATAACTCGTCGCCTTTAACACCAAAGACACCGAAATAAAATCGTCCCTCTGTTGTCATAACTTCACGAGGAATATTACACTCATTATCGGTTAGGATCTGAGCGTAAGGTTTTTCAATGTCACGATAAAATACGGCCGTTTTAGTGTAGCCCGTCCAGTGTTCATCAAATTCAAAAACCACCTGGTCCGTATTAATATCACCCGAATAAATCTTAGGGGAATCGATAAGAGAAATATTCTGATCGACAACTTTTAGTTTTATTTTACTCATAACTTTTACTCTCCTTTCCTTTTTTATTTCTCGTGGGGATATTTTTCTACAACGAGAGGCCCTGAGTACGTTATCCCAGAAAAGATCTGTAGAATTTTACCCACCCCTACCCTTTAAAATCGCATAACGTTTCATATTCGGCGTTTTATTGGCGCATTACGCGACTTTTGAACAAAATAGGATAATTTATACCTAATATATAAAAAACGTCTCTATCGGCTTAAAATTGAGCCTTTAGGACGTTCTTTCTTTTTAAATCTATTGTGTCTATGATTGTGGCAGCCCAAACATAGCGATCTTGTATTGTCATAGCTGAGCCTCAGCTCCCAGCCCTCGGGAGTCTGTATCGGTTTGATATGATCCACCTCGCTGGCAATGGCTCCACAAAACACACATCTATAACCGTCGTCCGCTAATCTCTTTCGAGACAGTACCCTCCACTCTTTACTGTTATAGAATCTTAGATACTTGGGATCACGTTTCTTGTTGTATCTTCTATTACTCTCGCGCTTATTCTCTAAGCGCCTGGCCTCACGTTCCACCTCTACTATAGGCTTACACGTATTACAATATACATTACCGTAAGGAATTAAATTACCGCACCTCTTACATACTTTAAGCAACATAATAATCAACCCCTTTACATGACGAAAGGGAATCCCGAAAGATTCCCTTAGCCTAAATATTCAAACGGAGGTAATAATAGTAGGTGTACCTCATTACTTTGGTACAATACCATATTACCATTAAAAGCCGTTTAATGTAACGACATTATTATGTCATACTTATGTCATTGACAATATTATCTATTGCCTCACGATATAACCTCTCACAATGACGTCTAGTATATCCCATTTCATAAGCGATACTATCGAAGTCCAAACATTCAATACAGAACAGTTCTAACACGGTAACATATCTAGGATCGTCCAGCGTATCAATCATGCGGGTTATTTCTGTTTTACGTACTCGGCCGGCTTTCTCAAGACTTTCAATACGACGCTCTAAATCCACCTTATCGGATAATAGCTCATTGATAGATAAAGGCTGACCGCCTTTTGGCTGATCTGTAAACTGAGTCGTCCTGATTTTGTAAATCTGTTCGTCCAGGTTTTGAAGTTTCAAAACAAGCCGATTAACTAAAGCTCTATTTTTACGATACCTCTTCAAATATCGTTTTTTTAAAATATCTTCGTAATTCAAATTTTTCCTCCAAAATTTTTTAAAAAAATTTAAATCGTAACAAAAACTATTTTTTTCTTAATTTCTTA